>Ga0207106_1013_pt1 | contig 56232 bp, 52 predicted proteins | sample Alteio_BWMinHeat_78_FD_153535 | JGI IMG/M metagenome (GOLD analysis project Ga0207106, IMG submission 153535) | Enriched cells from forest soil in Barre Woods Harvard Forest LTER site, Petersham, Massachusetts, United States -... | ecosystem: Environmental > Terrestrial > Soil > Temperate forest >...
CGCAATAAAAAACGAAAGGACGAAATACAAATGCGAAGACTCCTGATCAGTTTCTTACTTGCGTGCGCCTGTCTCTCAGCCGAGGTGAGTCTCTTAGAAGCAGCTTCACCCGCAAAGAGCGGCCAGAAAACAGCAGGAGGAATAAAATTGCTGAGAATGGGTCTTTGTACAAATCGGTTTAGGGTTTTCCACTCACCTAGCTTGGCATCTGTTTCCAGGCCAGCCCAAACGAAACCCACGGTTCGTCCTGGTCGGTGAACGACAAGCGAGGTTTCCGGAATTAGAGGGGCACAGCGCGAGTCTATTTGTATGACACCACCCCACGGCATGGCGCAGGCCATTGCGCGGCGGGAATGATGACTCTCAGTGGAGGTAGCTCGATGCGTGTATGTCTGAGTAGTTTGATCGCTCTTCTATTGCTGCTGGCGGTGACTGCACCTGCTTGGACTAAAAACCAGACAGCTGATATCAGGCTTAATACGCCCGCCACGATCGAAGGCATATCTATCCAACCGGGCAAGTATCACATTATCGTTTACGAAGAGGGCACCGAGGTGAAGTTCACTCGCGAAGGAAGATCGTGGCCTATGTCAAGGCCAACTGGATAAGACTGGATCGGAAGGCGGAACATTCAGGACTCCTCCTGAGCGGAGATGCTGTTGATGAAGTCGATTTCGCGGGCAAAGAAATGGCGATTACTTTTCATCCAAGCGTCGAAGAGGGAGCGGCGACGAATGCGCAACGGGGAAACGAGGATGGAGAACCGCCTTTAAGCCGAGGTCGTTGAAGACCAATGGCTTCTTACAACGAGGCGTCTCACTTGCCGAGGCAACAGTCCTTTGCAGCGAGACTATTGCGGACGGACATAATCCGGCATGCCCAAATCCCCTGCCCATTCACAATCGTATTCGTCCTGAACCTCCGGCCTATTCGATCGAGCTATGGGACCCGCTTGATGTCGGTGAAGTGAATCGTCCCCGTATCTTTGTTTAAAGACCCAATGACGACGACTTTCTCGGCAGCGAATTGCTCAGGCTTCGTTTGATCATCGAGCTGATAAACAGTCTTCGCAGCGGCATTGTAGAGGACGAATTTGCCGCCAGCCTTCACGCAGCCGAGGGCACATTCCTTGGGACTTTTCATGTTCATAGATTTCATCATCGCCTGGTGTGAACCCATCTTTGCGCACTGATTGTCAGTGATTTCGCCCGTGAAGGTCTGATCCTTCTGAGCGGCGAAGCTGGCGCTTCCGAGCATCAGGATCGAGGCAAGAGCGGTGGCAATTCCAATTCTTGTCATGGTCTGTTTTCCTCTCTGTCGCCTTTGATGTGGGTTTCCGACAATTGCCTCAACTAAGAGTGCTCAGTCTTGAGGCCAAGTTTTCTCCAGCCGTAAGCGAGCTAACGGCTCAAGATGAAGTAGGTTCAGCACCTCCTCTTGAGGGCGCAACGCTCGTAGTCGTCTCGGAAACCAAGACTTGAAAGTCGCGACGTTTATTCCCGAGTCACAAAAATCCACGGACTATTTCTGTGTATCAGTGCGACCTCGGATGAATTGCGCCCAGGGAGGGGGACAAACTGTACTTGACTGCCGTCCCCGCAACCTAGTTGAAGAAAGGGAGACGCGAATTATAGTGGCCCTTCAATCACGTCCCGGAGGGGTGGTTCGGCGGCGTATTTTCTCGCCTTGATTCAAGCTTCTCGATAGCCAACCTCCGGGCGAGAGGGGCTATCAGCACCAGCGAAACGAAACCCGCTATTAGGATCTTCATGTTTGTTCTCCAATTTCATTGATGTCTGAGGAGAGATGGATCCCAGACTGGGCCTCTGCCCTTTGGCTCTGGTCTCATCACCCTCCTTAGGTACAAACCCGACTCGCTTGATCATTATTCCAGGAAGCTGAGTACCCACGGCTCCGTTATGGTCAGTTAATGATACGAAGTGGAATTAGATGAGGTCTCTCCGAGTCTATTTATATGACACGCCTGAGGCGGGGGAGGAATTCTTTTGAACTTCTTCACTACGGAGGGCCGATGAGGTTCTTGAAAGACTTGAGTCACGAAAGGATGCTGAAAACTCCATTACGTATTCTCGCGATGACAGCCCTTCTGGTGCTTGCGTGGATGTCCTACTAAGGCGTGTCGCAGATACATAGGCGATTTGTTCATCCAAGCCATTGAGAGAAGGCAGGAACAAATGACTACAGGAAAACTGAAGATAGCCAAGTTAGATGAATTTATCGAACGAGAACTGATGACCCAATTGATCATTGCCTCTGAACGAGGCGAGGTCGCTGCGACGATCTCGTGCGGAGTTTGGAACTTGCCGTGGGCTCTTGAGCGAGGATTACTGCGTTCTCCAATTCCGGACCTTTTGTTGCTCTCTATGCAGGACACAATCTTTCTGTGGCAACTAGGCATTCGCGCAGATAATGAACTTGTGATCTCGTCGGGATTTGTACGCCGATTGTTCGCGAGGATCGTGGGAAACGAATAGCGTCGAGAGCCTATCCTTGCCGATCGTCTAACCCGACTGAACCCAATGTTTGCGGCCATATATGATCGGTCGCCGGTTACAAATTGCCCGGTACCCGCCAGCTAGCCTGGAAGGATTCGCCAAATGGCAGCACGAGGTAAGCCACCGCCACTGATCACACCCGATCAATTGTGAAATGGGCCGAAAGCGTTCTTGTTCCGTAGAGGGATGCGCTATTTCTGCAAGAGAGCGGCGAAGGTTTGCATCTCATCCGCCGCGAGATCAGAGATGGCGCAATAGGTCATGCCGTCCCGTTCCCACAAAAGGATGCTGTATCCCTGGCGCGTCTGCGGAGTGGCTTTTTCAGAGTATTTCTCTGGGGCTGCCCAAACGAACAGATTAATAGGATGCAATCTACGCTGATAGACCAAGGCCGCCACGGGGCGCCCAGCGAGGTAATCGAGCCTCCCGCCGATGAGAGGGAATCCTTCCGGTGCAAAATCATTGACGGGAGGAGCAAAGTCCAGCTTGCCGTTAAACCAGGGTTTCACGTTGTGCTGATCGGTGGACGTAACATCTGTCAGGTGATTGGCCATCAGCGAACGTAGATGATCGGCCACAATTTCCTGCGTGATCATTTGCTCTCGTGAGGATTCCGAAGCTCTTCGGACAAGCCCCACTGTAATCAGTGCGAACAGTACAACGGCGGCTATAGCCCCAGACCAGGCCCAGAGTGGAACCTGGCTACGGCTTGTTTCCGCTCTTTTCTCCCGTGCGATCGCGATTATCCTCCGTTGGAGATCTGTCGACGCGCGGAAATAGGGAACCTCCTCGCGGATCCTCGAACGAAGTTCGAGCGTATCTTGATGCATGGGTGAGCAGATCCGGCAATCCCCGAGGTGCTGCTCAATCTCCACAGTATGGACCAGGTCGAGTTCGCCATCGACGTAGCTCTCGATCAGGGTTTGAGCGTCTGTACAACGCACGTTAGTCCTCCGTCGCCGGTCGCGGCAGCCATGCAATCTCGCAGCCGGGCGCGAGCACGCGCCAGTCGCGACATCACGGTGCCCACCGGTACGCCTACAATCTCGCTGATCTCTATATAGGAGAGTCCTTCGAGTTCCCGAAGCACAATCGATTCCCGGAACTCGGCCGGCAACTGTCGCAGGGCCTGTTCGAGGACTTCCCGACTCGCGTTCTCGTTGAACATCCGTTCGGGGTTAGGCACCGAGCTCTCCTGAGTGTGTATCCCTTCATCGAACTCCACGGTGAGATCCCGCCTGGAATATTTCCTGAGCCACGTATAACAGGTATTCCTCACGATGGTGAGTATCCAGGAGCGGCCGTCTCCGCCGTGAAATCCTACGAAGCCCTTCCAGGCACGGAGATAGGCCTCTTGCACTAGATCCTGAGCATCCGTGCTGTTCCGAACCAGCCATCGGGCTAGGTTAAAGACCGCATCCAGGTGCGGCAGGACGGCCTCTTCAAATCGCGCTGACTGATTATCTGCTGTCACCGTTTTCCCTGTCTGTTTGTAAGACTCCCTACTGGGCGCTTTATTCCCAAATGACCTGGACGGGAATATTTCTTCTCGAAGCGTGTCATTACATGTGTAGGCGGCAAAAGAATCACCAGGCTACTTGCGGACAGGAGAAGAACAAACATGTCGCGATTCATTGAGAAGAATCTGGAAAAGGACGGCATCGACCGCCGCGGCTTCCTGAAATGCATGGCGTGGGTAGGCACAGGAACACTGTGCGTGCTCAAAGGCGGGGTTCTGAAGTCATACGCGCTGAGCGATGTAATGCAACACAAGGTCGGCGACTTCAAGGGCGATCTCAGCTTCGTTCAGATCAGCGACAGCCATATCGGCTTCAACAAGGCGGCCAATCCGGACGTTACCGCCACTTTGCGCGAGGCAATTGCCAAAGTGAACGCATTAGCAACGCCCCCTGCATTCGTTTTGCACACCGGCGACCTAACTCACCTTTCAAAACCATCGGAGTTCGACACGCTTGCCGAATCGCTCAAGAGCTTAAAGACGGAACGCATCTTCTATGTTCCGGGCGAACACGACGTCCTCGAAGACAATGGCGGGATGTTTCGAGAGCGGTTTGGAAAAGACTCCATGGGTGATGGTTGGCACAGCTTCGATCGCAACGGAATCCATTTCATTGGACTTGTCAACGTCATGAATCTGAAACCGGGCGGCCTCGGCACGCTTGGTAACGACCAGCTCGAATGGATTAAGAAGGATGTCTCCGCACTGAAGAGCAGCACGCCAATTGTCGTCTATGCGCATATCCCGCTTTGGGCCGGGTATCCGGAATGGGGCTGGGGCACGGACGATAGCGAGCAGGCGCTTTCCTATATGAAGCGATTTGGCTCCGTCACCGTGTTGAACGGCCACATTCACCAGACCATGCAGAAGGTGGAAGGGAATGTCACTTTCCACACTGCGTGTTCGACGGCTTTTCCTCAACCACAACCCGGTCAAGCGGACTCACCAGGACCGATGAAGGTGCCTGATGACAAGCTGCGCCAAGTGCTCGGCATTACGGATGTCAATTTCGTTCGCGGCAATCAGAGTCTGGCGATCGTGGATTCAACACTCGCTTGATTTTGGCGGTAGCGACAATTCGATTCTGATTCGTTAAAGGAGAAATGGAAATGAAGAATACCAGATGGATGTTAGGCGCTGTACTAACGGTTTTGACTGCATTCGCAGGTATTGTGTCGACTCACCCGGGTTTGGCGGCTAAGGCCGCCGATGGACCGGCGTCGGCTCAGATCAAAATCGATAATTTCACTTTCGGTCCGACAAGTCTGACCGTCGCTTCCGGAACGACCGTTACCTGGATAAACAACGATGATGTACCCCACACGGTGGTTAGCGACGACAAGGTATTTAGATCAAAAGCGTTGGATACCGACGACAAATTCTCTTACACATTCACAAAACCGGGAACGTACAACTATTTTTGTTCCGTCCATCCGAAGATGACGGCCAAGATCGTCGTGAAGTGAGCGGTTATGACGATCAACCCGTTTGATTTGAAATCGGCGCTTCTGGCCAAACATGCTCAACACGTCGTATTGGTCCATTTCCCGATCGCCTTGTTTATCTCCAGCTTTGTATTCGATCTGCTGGCGATTGCGACAGGCATTCGATCGTTGGCCAAAGCCGCTTATTACAACCTGATCGGGGCGGCGATCACCGCGGTGGCGGCTGTCGCCACCGGGGTGCTTGCCTGGCAATTGCAACTGGAAGGCGAGAAGCTTCGGGGGAATCTGCGCTTACATTTGGGCCTCGGAGCCTCCGCCGCCGTTCTGATCTGGCTGCTCACGTGGTGGCGAAGACGCCAAGAACACTCGGATAGCAGTAGCCTGGCTGTTGGGTATTGGGCGCTCGCATTCCTCGCCGTCCTGGTCGTTGCATTAACCGGCCATCTTGGCGGAATCCTGAGCGGTGTCGAGGTACCGAATTAGCCCATCCCTTTCGGACTGTGGTTGCCCTACGTCTGCGCACCGAAGTAGGGCCGCCACAGTCCGCGTCGAGGGAACATGGGTGGATCGAAGGACGAAATGAATCGATCAGATCGCAGTGCGATTGTAGTGGCAGCTCTGGTTGTTATAGCTGTGATGGTCTCACGTTTCCCCATGCGGGCCGCTTTCACGCAGGATGCGGGCGCCGCGACAAACGCGAGCAAGGACGTGAAAGAAATTAGGATTACCGCGAAAAAATACGAATATGACCCCGGTGTCATAACCGTGAGGCAAGGTGAGCACGTCAGACTCATCATCACGGCGCTCGACCACGACCATGGATTCAAAATCGACGCTTATCACATTGACGAGCTTCTGAAGAAAGGTGAACAGGGAATGATAGAGTTCACAGCCAATGAGAGCGGAACGTTTCCGTTTCAATGCTCACATTTCTGTGGGTTGGGCCACAAAGGGATGAAGGGCGAGTTGATCGTCGAAAGAGTTTCACAGGAGTCACCCGAGGAGCGGCCGGATGCGAGCGCACAGTTTAGCAATCGCTGAAAAAAGTGCCTCCAGCCAATGGCCTTGGTTCGGATGCAACTGCCTCGACGCTATCGCCGTTTAGCTTAATCGAAGCCGTACTCCCTTACCCTCAAGAGCGTTTCTGCAGAAGGCGAATTTAGGTTTCGCCGTGGTTACCAGCCGATGATTCTTTCCAAAACTCTCGCGCAAGAGTTCGTCAGCTGCAACTAGTCGTATTCGCCCTGCTCAGATCCCGAACGTGGGAATAAGCGTCGAGGGTCCCTTGTCTATCAGATAGCAACCGAGGAGGACACATATGAACGGGGGCTTTCTTTCCAAAGCGGCGCCACAGGCCAAGCGATCCGACGCGGGTGAACTGCCTGAGCCGGAAGCGATTCGACTCGCCCAGCAAGGCGACGAACGCGGCCTCGAGCGAATCTATCGGCTACACAGCCAGCGTGTCTATGCACTTTGCTTGAGGATGATGAGAGGAAATGCGGCTGAGGCTGAGGAACTTACTCAGGAATCTTTCTTGCAGCTATTTCGCAAAATAAGCACTTTCCGGGGCGAATCAGCATTCTCTACTTGGCTGCACCGGCTGGCTTTCAACATCGTGCTGATGCGGCTCCGCAGGCATAGTCTCCAGGTTTTGTCCCTGGATGAGATGCTCGAACCTGGAGAAAAGACCGCCGGGCTACTGCAGAAACACATCGGAAGCCGGGACCTGCGGCTCGCCGGGTCAGCGGATCGCATGGACCTTGAACGTGCACTCGAACAGCTTCCGCCAGGCTACAAGGCTGTCTTCATTCTCCACGACGTGCAGGGTTACCAGCACCGAGAAATTGCCGCTATTCGGGGGTGCACACTGGGGAATTCGAAATCGCAATTGCACAAGGCTCGCGCGCGGTTACAACACTTGTTACGGGCGGGTGTCCGCGATAACGAGCACCATATCAGGGAGAACATGGAACCAGTTCTGGATACGGTGTCAGCCGTTTGATACAGAGGCACAGAAAGAATACACCGCTGCGAAGCCCGAAGCGAAATCTGAAGTCTGTAATGCTTCTCTGCACTTAGATCTCTCGCATTCAGTTCGGTAACTAACCTGACGAGTTATATGGCCCTCCCGAAAGTGCGGAATTTGCCAGATGGTTTGCGTGATGATTTTCGGCTGCGTCCGGCGCGGCGGAATAAAACAGGTCTCAAGACAGTTATTCATGATGAGGAGGAAGTCATGAACATTCAAAAAAAGCTGATGATTCTAGCGACAATGCTTGCGTTCCTTATGATGTTGCCGGTGGCGAGGGCGAGTGAGGAGGATCAAGCCACAAAACTCACCTTCAACAAGGCCGTGCAGATTCCAGGGCGCGTTCTGCCTGCAGGAACCTATTGGTTCGTGCTCCTGGAGACCAACACCGCCCCTAAGATCGTTCAAATTTTCAATTCTGACCGATCCACACTGTACGCAACTATCCTAACCAATAATGCTGAGCGTTCGAAGTTATCAGACAACACTGCGCTCACGTTCGCGGACCGCGGCTCGATGCAGCCCGAGACCATCGTCACCTGGTTCTATCCGGGCGACACTTTCGGCCATGAATTCGTCTACTCCAACCGGGAAGAACAGGAGCTTGCGCAAGTCAAGCACCACACCGTAATGGCCGCTGCGGGGGAGAAGCATCAAATCCAGACTGCGGTTGCTGGAGACTAGGCCCATCTTCTCCAATTCAACCAAGGACCTTGCTGGCGATGGCATTTTTCCATCGCCAGTTCGGCATTCCTGCCGCGCTTTGGGAGTACCTTCCTGGAAGGAATCCGCGAGCCCCACCTTATGAGAAATTATTTCGACAAATCGGCGTCTTCATTAGTAAATTCGCTTTCAGAGAGCTCTTCGTTAATTGATTGCGACTCTTGCTCTGTCTGCAGGTCCCGCCGGTGTGAGCGATTAGTCGATTTCCCTTCCCGCGCGTTTTCGTTCGATAGATCGCGGCTGAGCGATTCTCGAAGCCGATGCCGAGCGCGAGCTAATCTTGACATTACGGTACCGATCGGGATGTCCAGCACGCTGGCAATCTCCTTGTACGAAAGCCCCTCGACCTCAAGTAAGACTAATACTTCCCGAAAAGCCGTCGGCAATTCTTCTAAGGCCCGGTTTAACGACTGACCTGCGGCTTTCCGTAGCAGCAACGTTTCGGGGTTCTGGCTTTCAGCAATATCAGTATGCACTTGTTCGTCGAAAGGAGCGTCTGTTTGCTGTCCCCGATTCTTGTGCAACAAGGTGTAACAGGTGTTGCGCACGATTTTGAGAAGCCAGGTACGCGCATCGCCACCGCGGAATCCGCCGAAGAATCGGAAGGCACGCAAGTATGCTTCTTGCACCACGTCTTCCGCATCCTGAGTATTCCGTGTTAACCAGCGTGCTAGGTTATAGGCGGCGTCAAGATGCGGTAAGACAAGTTCTTCAAAATTCGGCATATGATTTTCGACCATCGAAACCTCATGCGGCGGTAACGGGCCCAACCCGCGCTTGAGGGCGTCACTATGGCTCGCACTCAAGATCGAGACAATGGACAGGCAGTTCTTTCCCACTGGAATCGGGGTCCCCGGGTAACTGGCACTGGATGCGAGACTTAGAGCAAATTATCCTCCGCCTTCTACTCATAGAACTCCACCCGGTGCTACACTCTCTTTGACGTTGGTTGACCTCTCCATGCAAGAAGCTCATCAGCTTGGCGGGCCGATCCGATTTGGGATTTTCGAACTGGATCTTCGAGCTGGCGAATTGCGCAAGAACGGCCTACGAGTCCGCCTTCAGGAACAGCCCTTCCAAGTACTGGCGATGCTAGTTGAGCGCCCCGGCGAAGTCGTAGGTCGCGAGGAACTTCAGAAAAAACTCTGGCCCGCAGATACTTTTGTGGATTTCGACCACGGGCTCAATAAAGTGATCAACAAGATCCGGGAGGCCCTGGGCGACTCCGCCGAAAGCCCCCGCTTTGTCCAAACCGTTGCTCGCCGCGGCTACCGCTTTCTGGCGGAGGTCAGAGTTAGCGACGCTGCCCCTGTTCGCGGAAGGGATCTCGCAACGCAGCCTCAACCCGCATCAGAGGTTCGTGATCGACCGGATCTAGCGAGCAAACTCCCAACGGTCGAACATTTTCTGCCGCCGATTGCGCTGAAGATATTGGTGTTCGTACTGATTCCACTGGTGGCATCCGCTGCCATCTGGAGGCTTTATTTCTGGTATCGCCCTTCCCTTGTCATTCGCTCCTTGGCCGTCCTTCCGTTGGAAAGCCTTTCGAGCGATGCGTCCCAGGATTACTTTGCTGACGGGATGACCGAGGAATTGATTTCGGACCTCGGCCAGATCAGCACGCTGCGCGTGATCTCGCGTACCTCAGCGATGGTTTATAAACACGCGCGCAAGCCTCTGCCGCAGATTGCTCATGAGTTGAATGTGGACGCCGTCGTGGAAGGTACCGTGCTCCGTTCCGGCGACCGCGTCCGCATCACCGCGCAATTGATCGAAGCCTCTACGGACAAGCACTTATGGTCCCAGAGCTATGAGGGTGAATTGCGGGATACCTTGACGCTCCAAAACAAGGTGGCTAAAGCCATTGCAGATCAAATTCGGATCAATTTGAATCCACAGGAACAGGCTGCGCTGAGCAAAGCAGCGGTTGTTAATCAGAAAGCTCAGGAGTCCTATCTCAAAGGGCGCTACTTCTGGAACAAGCGAACCGCGGATGGCTTGAGCAATGCCATCGATTATTTCAACGAGGCCATCAAAAGGAGTCCGGACTACGCCCAGGCTTACGCGGGGCTAGCCGACTCTTACGCCTTAGCGGGAGACTGGAAGTATGGGCTTATAGCTCCCAGGGAAGCCTACCCTAAAGCGAAGGCGGCGGCGACCAAAGCCATAGCGCTGGACGGTACTCTCGGCGAAGCTCACATCTCGCTTGCATTTGGCTTGGATAACTTCGACTGGGATTGGGAATCTGCCGGGAGGGAATTCACGCGAGGAATCGAGCTTAACCCTGGCTACGCGACCGGCCACGAATGGTACGGCTGGCATTTGGCCGCATTGGGGCGACATGGCGAAGCCGTCGCCGAAGTAGAGAAAGCGTCGAGTTTGGATCCGCTCTCCCCCAGCATTGGTGCCGATCTGGCAGAAGAATTACTCGTCGCGCATCGTTTTGACGAGGCGATAAAACAAAGTCGAAACACAATGATCTTGGACCCTTTCTTTGCGCCTGCGCACTATGTGCTGGGCCAGGCGCTCGTGCAAAAGCATAATTACAAAGAAGCCATCGCGGAACTTCAAAAAGCGATTGAATTGTCTCCAGGCAGTACGGCATTTACAGCGAATCTTGCTTACGCCTATGCCGTATCAGGCATGCGAGATGAAGCTGTAAAGATAGTGAACGATCTGAAGAATCGATCGCCTCAGGCCTTCTCAAATGCTCCAGAGATTGCCATGGTCTACGTAGGTCTGGGCGAGAAGGATCAAGCTATGGTCTGGCTCGAGAAAGGCTATGCGGAGCGGTTTAGCCCGTGGGTGCTCATGCGCCCCTGCTTCGATCCTCTCCGCTCGGACCCGGGCTTTCAGGACCTTTTGCGCCGTATCGGCCTCCCTCGGCTTTGAATCGCCCTCTCCAGACTTCGGCTTGTGGCAGCGATAACCTCGTACGTTCACCTACAAACGCCAGCCCAAGCCAGCCGACCGGGCGATCAGTCTGAGGAAGCTAGTCGGTTGGCGCACGGTAGCCGGTCTTGGCATACACAGTGAGTGGTGGCAGGCCTTTGGGTGGGACCAACTTCACTTTGATTTTTCGCCACGCACCATTGCTCCTGGCTTCACTCGGTTTGTATCCCAAAACATATTGATTCCGGAGTTCCACGCCAATCTTTGAAGCGATATCCGGCAAATCGTTTAAGTTCGATACCGGGAACACTCTGCCGCCGGTCATCTCGGCGAGTTCGGAGAGCAGCGTAGGTCCGTAGCGCTCTTCATCAGTTCTAGCCATGTCATTCGCATCGAACACTCCCATTACGTAGAGCTGGCAGTCGGCCTCTTTCATGAAGTTGCGAATGTCCTTCTCATTGTATCGACTATGGTTGTCTCCCCCGTCGGAGATGACGAGCAAAGCCCGCTTGCCATTGCTTGCACTTCGCATCTGACTCAAGCCAAGATAAATTGCATCCAGCAAGGCCGTTTGTCCTTTTGCGGCTGTAAACATCATTCGATTCTGCAAATCTTCTACACTTGACGTGAAACGGCTGGTGATCTCGGCACGGTCGTTAAAACTCACCATGAAGAATTCATCGAGCGGGTTGGCGGTCTTCAGGAACTGCACCGCTGCTTCGCGTGCCCTGCCAATCTTGTCCGACATGCTGCCGCTCATGTCGAAGATGACACCAATTGAAATCGGAACGTCTTCGCTCGAAAAGGTGACAATCTCCTGCTCTCTGCCATCTTCAAATATTCGGAAATTTTGCTTCTCCAAGCCTGTGACAATGCGATCGTTAGGATCAGTGACTGTCATGTTGACAAGTACCAGCGACACATCCATTTGGATCGGCTTGCTGGAGTTTTGCGCAGGCTCTCGGGAAGATCGGATTGGTGGTTCAGGACCGCTGGTTTGCGCAACCGCTGGAAACGGGAGCAGCGCGCAAACTGCCAGGCTTAACAAGCATGACCAGAAAACCGCGGTCTTCATATTGATTCGCAGAGGTTGCATCGGCTTTCAACATTAAAGACTGCCCCGGGGCGCAAATATTCCCGAGGAGGCGCTTGCTGGACAAATAGATCGAGTGATCGTCCACGCGTGCTTCAGGACACTGTTTTGGCTGCAGTCGTCCTGATTTCATGGACGATCTCATTCAGGACATCGGAAAACTCGTGTGGACGCAAGGCAGGATCCCCGAAGCACTCTGTGCCAACCCTGAGGACAGGCACCCACCAACAACCGACTTCAACGGGCAGCGCGTAGAACAAAGTGGTCCGCGAGCCCGATAGGGCGGCGCCAAGCCAATCGGGTGCTGCTTCCTTCGATTCGATGGATGGTAAGCACAATGTCGAATTGCTTCTGGTTCAACAGTTCCTCAAGTCCTCGCTGTGACCTGGCAAAATGGCACCGGCACCCTCTGCTTTCCAATTGTCCTCGAGACAGGGAGAACACCTGCGGACCATCACCAACAAGAAGAACCTCAACGGTGCCCTTCTCATCCAAAATGTCATGTATTCCTGAAAGGTGTGGTGTCGGCGAGAGTGGCTTCAAGCTTGTGGTTTTGAACACAATCCTGTTCGCCTCCTAACCAAGGCCAAACTATTTTTTGCTTTCTGAAGTAAGGACGATAGACTGCGTCGATTTATTCCCCTAACGCCGTCGAAATTCCTTACTCCTTATCTCCTTTTGTAGCTTGGCTCAAACATTCGCCGCTGGGGGAATATTTGGCAACGAGCGGTGGTCAGAGAGTTGAAGACTGATTCGTGTATGGACGCTGCTAAGAGCCCAAAAATGAACTTCTGGGACTAATTACCAGAAAGCCCTGTGCTGACCCAAAGCATCATGCGAAGCGCTGCGCCACGGAGTGTTGACGTAGTGCTTCTAGTCGAGGCAGCGATGGGAATGGCCCTGCTTGCTGGCGCCGTCCTGGCGCGGCGACGGCACTATCGCGCGCATGCCTGGTGCCAGTCTGCAGTCGTGCTGCTGAATCTGGTGGTGATTGGATTTGCGATGGCGACTTCTTTCTATTCCCAACTCGCGCCGAAGATCCCGCAGGCCATGCGGAAATCGTATTACGCCATTGCCGTAGGACACGCGTCGCTCGGAGTAATCGCGGAACTGGCGGGTCTCTACATCATCCTGGCGGCAGGCACCCAAGTTCTTCCCAAACGGTTGCGTCTGAGGAATTATCGGGCCTGGATGCGCGCGACGCTCATATTGTGGTGGGTGGTCCTTCTGCTTGGCGTGGCGACGTACGTCCGCTGGTACGTGCATCTATGGGTTGCCGCAAGTCCAGGTACACGGTCAATTCGGCCACTCCTGTCCGCTCCTTAGCAGATAAAATCATCGAAACATCTTCACGATCCACTCAGATCACTTGGCGGGAATATCCGAACTGCTCTGCGAGTCATATTTGTGTTTGGAGAATTTCTAGTTGAAGTTCCGGATAGATGAGTTTTTAGCCAGGAGATCACATGGCCGACTACACGATCCTTTTGAAGCATCGGGAAGAAGTGGCCGAAGAAACTATGGCTTTCCGCTTTGACATCGCTGGGACTGGTTATACGTTCAAAGCCGGTCAGAACGCAGCGTTTACCTTGCTCGATCCGCCAGAGACGGATACCGCCGGCAACACCAGAACACTTTCCTTTGCGAGTTCACCGAATGACGTCAGCTCATTAATGATCGCGATGCGAATGCGAAGGAGCGCCTTCAAAAACAGCCTGAGAGCACTGCCCTTAGGATCGAAATTTAGAGTGAGCTCTGCTATAGGGTCGTTCAGATTGGACACGGATGGCAGCAAACCCGCCGTGTTTTTGGTGGGTGGCATAGGCATCACACCAGTTCTCAGCATTCTTGCGCACGCGGCAGAGCAAGTTCTGCCCCACCAAATTTACGTCTTCTACTCCAATCGCGACGTGCGAAAAGTAGCCTTTCTTCACGAACTCCAAAGGCACGAGAAAATAAATCCAGGGTTCACTTTGATTCCTACTGTGACGACTCCGAACGGCTCTGTTTGGCCTTTTGAACACGGCCGGATTGACGCCCAAATGCTTGCCCGTTACATACCCGAGGTTCACAAACCGATTTACTACGTTTGTGGTCCTCCGGAAATGGTCACGGCCATGCAAAAGCTGCTGTATCGCCTGGGTGTAAATGAGGACAACATCAGGAGCGAAGAGTTCGGTGGCTACTGATCTCTTTTACGAAAGAGATGGCGCCTGACATTATTAATGGACAGCTTGCCACAAATTGATTTTTGCTACATTTCGGGAATTTTTGGGCGCTGAATCGGTCTATGTAACTGCAAGCGCGACTTCGGCGACTTCGGCCACTTCAGAACTGAATCGCTCGATGGCCGAGCACGCGCGTGAATCGTGAACTACCAAAGGGAGGCATGCCTTGAGATCGTTTAGAGCTACACGACTAGTATCGGGAATTTTGGTCACCCTGTTTTTATCCGGCCCGTCCTTCGCCCAGTACGGTGGTAGCACAGGTGCTGGATCGGCTCCAAGCTACGGCTCTGGCAAAGCCATTGGACTCGGAGTCGGCGCGGCGGCCGCAGGAGCAGGCGTCCTTTACTTGACTTTGCGCCACCGAGGCTTAGTAACCGGCTGCGTCCAAACTGGAAATGACGGACTGAGTTTCGTCGACGACAAAAAGCACCAAACCTATTCTCTTATATCCGGCAGTACCGATCTGAAGCCCGGCGAGCGCGTCGAATTGAAGGGCAACAAGTCGAAGGAGAAGGCGGGAACCGAAACCTTTCGAGCGACCAAAATCGTCAAAAACCTCGGCGATTGTAGTACGCAGTCTGCCGTCAATGCGTTGCCTTATTCTCCTGAATGACGCCGATCCGCATCGTTCTCGCTCAATGCTCACGGTTACCCGCAGGGCCACAGTTCAGGAGCGGTTCGTCACAAGGCGCTCCTGGCCCCTGCACAACTTCTACTTCGTCTCGTAGATGAGGATTTCGCCACTCTGCCCGGTTGGCTGGTGACGTGAGGCCACGAACAGCTTTCCCCACTCGGGTACGAAGAGTCCAGTCTGCGCGCCGTACCCCGTTGTGTAGGTCGCGATCTTCTCGTAATGATCAGCATCCTGCTGCAGGATCACGTCATGGTAGGGCGGCGGGGGAATCGTCGAGGAGGCGCTTGAGCGATTCGATGGTTGATGGCGTTCTTAGATGAAAGCTTCGTTCGAAGATTCCCAGTCAGCCAGCCTAGCTGGACCATGAACCCGTGTAATTCCTAGCTTCTGCATCCTGGCTTGCAGCGTAGACCGTTTCACTCCCAGATAAGCGGCGGCGCCATGAGGGCCTGCGATCACCCAGCGAGTTTGCTCCAAGGCACGCAGGATCCACGTGCGTTCCGTTTCTTGGAGAGCACGTTGGAGTTTTCCCTGCGCGGGTTTGCCCGAACTGTCGTACTTGCTAGCGCCGCACGTTCTGAGATATGAGAACTCAAGCCTCAAGTCAGGTCCGGAAGAGAGAATCACAGCACGCTCGATCACGTTCTGCAATTCTCGGATATTGCCGGGCCAAGGATGAGCAACGAGAGATCGTATAGTCTGCTCGGGAAATGGCTCCATCGTCTTGTCCATGGAATGAGCGAACTGCTGCACGAAGTACCTCACGAACTCGGGAATATCGGCCGATCTGTCGCGGAGCGCCGGCAGAGAGATCGGGAAAGTATTCAGCCGATAGTAGAGATCTTCGCGGAATTCCCGGTCTCTGACCAACAGCGGCAGATCCCGATTGGTCGAGGCAACGACACGCACATCGACTCGCGTGGTCCGCGTGCTGCCTACTGGTTCGAACTCACGCTCCTGGAGCACGCGGAGCAGCTTAGGCTGAAGTTCCAACGGCATGTCTCCGATCTCGTCAAGAAACAACGTTCCACGATCCGCCAGCGCAAAGCGGCCGACGTGAGAAGTGAAAGCACCCGTGAATGCTCCCCGTTCATGCCCGAAAAGCTCGGTTTCGAGAAGGCCTGCAGGCATTGCCGCGCAGTTCACCTTGACCAGATTTCGGCTTCGGCGCGGGCTGAGCTCGTGAATCGCTCGTGCGATGACTTCCTTGCCAGTCCCGGTTTCGCCGGTGATCAAAACAGTGGCGTTCGTAGGCGCTACCGCCTCCACTTCAGCAAGCACTGGGCGCAGGCCGCCGTGGCGGCCAACGATCGTCTGGAGGAACGATGGCCGCGTGCACGGTTCAAGCCCAAACGCATCGCTGCGCCCCTCGGGCCGGAGAGAACCCACCTCGTCTCTTTTAGGGTCGCCAGAATATGCTTTCGCTCGATCTCTCGATTCCATAAGCCTCCGCCCCCCCGCTGTAGGCGCTCCAATCATTACTCCCATCCTCCTCCTAACGCTTCGTACAGCTGTACGAGCGACTGCGCTTCCCCTTCCCGTGAGTTTACGAGATTCAGTTGCGCGGAAAGGAGGTTTGAATCCGTGGTGAGGACTTCGAGATAGCTGGTTGCTCCGCCCTGGTATCGCATTTGGGCGAGCCGCGCCGCGTCTTCTGCGGCGGCGACGAGTTTCTCTTGTTGTTCGCGGGCAACGCGCTGCTTATCTACTGCAATCAATGCGTTCGACGCGTCGCGAAACGCCCCGGCGATGGTCTTCTGATAATTCAGGACCATCTCTTTCTTGGTCTCTTCCGAAAGCTCGAGTTGTCCGCGCAGCCTGCCTCCCTGGAAGATGGGCTGCGTAAGTGAGCCAATGCCGTAAATCAGCCGGCTGCCGGGGGCGAAGATGTTCGAGAAATCGCTTCCGGCTACGCCTCCTGATGCAGTGATGGAAATCTGGGGGAAGAACTGCGCGCGAGCCACTCCAATGCGTGCGTTGGCCGCAATGAGTTGCTGCTCAGCTTGCAGAATGTCTGGGCGCCGCTCCAGCAACCGGGAGGGCAGACCTACGGGCAAATCCCGGGGTACCGGTGCGAGCGCGTTCGGATCCGTGTGGCCAACCGGCCCTGGATTTTGTCCCAGCAGCAAGCGTAGCGCATTCTCCTGCTGCTGGGTCTCCTGTTCGAGCTGCGGAATTTGCACTGACGCTGTGTACTCGAGTTCCTCGGCCTGGCGCAGATCAGCTAGAGGGACCGAGCCACCCGATTCGAGCGTACGCGTAAGCTCCACGGATTCCTGTCTGGCTCTTAATGTCTGTTTCGCAATGGAAAGTTGCTCGTCGAGCGATCGCAAGTGAAGGTACGCCGTGGTTACCTGCTGAACCACGGTCATCCGTACTGCCCGTTGCGCCCAGAGCTGGCCGAGCAGTTGCGCTCTCTCCGCCTCGGTTTGGCGGCGATACAAACCCCAGAAATCGGGGGTCCAGGCCGCGGACAAGTTGAAGGTTCCTACAGCGAACGCGCCGCTTGGGAATCCATTTCCAACGGAACCACCCAGATCCGCGCCAATGCCGGTCGCACCGACGTTTACACTTGGGAATTGCTGCGAACGAGTGATTCTCAATTGCGCTTGCTCTTCAAGCACTCGCTGAGCCGCGATCCGCATATCGTAGTTGTTTCCGAGCGCCACGCCGATCAAATCCTGCAACTCCGGCTGCCGAAACACTTGCGCCCATTGCTGATCGCCCAGCGAATTCTGGTCTGCGCTGGATATAGGCGTCTCGTCTGCGCCGCGGTAAATCGCAGGTACCGTGAGTTGCGAACGCACATAGTTTGGTCCCACGGTGCAACCGGTCATCAGGATGAGCAACGATCCCGCGCAGGCCAGTGTGACTCGTGGTGATCGATTGAACGAGGTGGTATTCATGCACGACCTCCTTGCACTTCTGGCGTCACTTTCAGATCACCACGCGGTACCTGCGTCGAATCCATCGTGAGATTTTTCCCACCAGCAGTGAACCGATGGGAAAGATACTCGACCACGGCAAACGTGACCGGAACCATGAGGATTCCCACGACGGATGCGAGCGTCATGCCTCCGATTACGACGGTGCCAAGAATGCGTCGTGAGACCGCTCCAGAACCGCTCGCGGTCCACAGCGGCAAGCAGCCAAATATGAAGGCCAGAGCCGTCATGATAATCGGCCTGAACCGCAGACCGGCGGCCTGCACTGCAGATTCAGCAATGCTGAGTCCTTTCTCGTAGTTGGCAACCGCAAATTGGACGATAAGGATCGCATTCTTCGCAGAAAGACCGATCAGCATGATTAGTCCGATCGTAGCAAAGATGTCGTTTTCAAATGACCGGAAGGCAAGCGCCAAATACGCCCCGAGAATCGCGACGGGTGTGCTCAATAGAACGCTGAAGGGCAATGTCCAGCTCTCGTAAAGCGCCGCGAGAATTAGAAAGACAATCAGGAGGGAAAGTCCAAAAACCATCCAGGCGGGGACGCCTTCTTCCGCGCGCTGTTCCTGAAAGCTCATTCCCTGATAGGAGAAACCCATTCCCGGGGGCATCGAATCCCGGAAGACTTCTTCCAGAGCGGCGCGCACCTGCCCAGAACTGTATCCTGGGGCTCCGGTAATGTTGATTTGCGCACCGTTGTACCCATTGAATCGCTGGATGAATTCCGGCCCGGTAATCTGTTTGACATGCGTGAGTGACCCAAGGGGTACTTGACCACCATTTGCGCTCCGAACATAGAATTCACTGATGTTCGCGATGTTTGCTCTGGTATCTCCTTCGGCTTCCACATACGTTTGCCACTGCCGGCCGAAGCGATTGAAGTAGTTGACAAGATACCCTCCCATGAAGGTCTGCATGGTCGTGTAGATGGAACCGAGTTCCACTTGCTGCTGTGCGGCCCTATCGCGATCGACCTCGGCGTACAGCTGTGGAACAGAAGGCAAGTATGAGGGGATCGCTGCCGCAATTTCTGGACGTTTCGACACCGCTCCAAGAAATGCGTAGACACTATTGGTCAGGAATGTGGGATCGTCATTGCCAGAACGATCCTGGAGAATCATAGTTACGCCGCCCGCGGTGCCTATGCCAGGAATTGCAGGCGGTGGGAATGCGAAGGCTAGCCCCTGACTAATGCCAGCTAGCTTTTGCTGCATGCTCGCTTGGATAGCCTGAATTTGTTCCGATCGCGATTTACGCTCATCCCATGGCTTCAGTGTGACAAAGAAGAACCCAGTATTTGTGCTTTCGGTTTGCGTCAGAAGGCTGAAGCCGTCAACGCCGACCACGCTTTGAATACCCGGTGTCTGCATGAGCGCATCGGCCACACGCTGAGCTGCTGCGTCGGTTCGTTGTAACGACGAAGCATCTGGAAGCTGCACGGCTGCGTAAAGATACCCTTGGTCTTCCTGGGGTAGGAAGCCCGTTGGCAGTCGACCACCGATGAAAACAGCGAGCAGGGCCATGGAAATCAGTCCAATCATGGCGAATCCTGACTTGTGAATCAGAACGCCTGAGGCCGAGACGTACTTTTCCGTCGTCCGGCCGAAGAAGCGATTGAACCATGCGAAGAAGCGCCCCACTGGGCTAAGGCGATGCTGATGAGATTTCGTTTTCAGCAGCAGGGAGGCTAGCGCAGGACTAAGCGTCAGCGCGTTGAAGGCTGAGATGAGGACTGAGATCGCTATTGTGATAGCGAATTGCTGATACAAACGCCCAGTTATGCCGGGTATTGCGGCTGTTGGGATAAATACCGCAGCAAGAATGAGTGCAATCGCAACTACCGGACTGCCCACTTCCTCCATCGCCTGGAACGTTGCATCACGCGGGGACAGGCCTTGATCGATGTGATGCTCCACAGCTTCTACGACAATAATGGCGTCGTCGACGACTAAGCCGATCGCGAGGACGAGTCCGAAGAGTGATAGCGTGTTAATCGAGAAGCCCAGAAGTGGGAAAGCGGTGAATGTTCCAATCAATGAGACCGGGACCGCCAGCAGAGGGATCAGGGTTGCGCGCCAGCCCTGGAGAAACAGAAATACGACAAGAATCACCAATAATAGAGCCAAGCCCAGCGTGATGACGATCTCGTGAATACCCGCTGTAACCGCCTTGGTTGTATCGAGCGGAATGTCGTACTGCATGCCTATCGGGAAGCTTCCAGATAGTTGTTGCAGGCGCTTGGTCACGGCTGCGGCAGTTGCCACCGCGTTTGAGCCGGGGAGTTGGTAAACGGCCATGGCCGCAGCCGGTGCATTGTTGTACCGTGCTGTCAAATCATACGTCTGAGTGCCAAGTTCGATCCGTGCGACATCACGCAGATGTAGGACAGAGCCGTCGGGGTTGGAGCGGATGACGATACAACCAAATTCGTCTGGGGTAACTAATCGGCCCTGGGTTCGAACGGTGTAAGTGAACTGCTGACCGATCGGAACGGGCTCGCCGCCGATCTTGCCAGCCGGATTGACATTGTTCTGCACCTGGATCGCGTTGATCACGTCAGTCGCGGTGACGCCGAGTTTTGCCAGTAGGTCGGGACGAAGCCAGACGCGAAGAGCATATTGCCCACCGAAAACCTGAATGCGTGCCACTCCTGGTATGCGGGTCAACTCGTCCTGGAGATTGATGATCGCGTAATTCGTAAGGAAATTGACGTCGTATCGTTTATTGGGCGACGAGAGACTCAAAACCATCAGAGGCGACGTCAGTGATTTTTGTACTACGACCCCGGCCGCATTGACTTGGGCGGGCAATTGCGCCTGAGCCTGAGCGACGCGAAGCTGCGACAACACCTGGTCAGTATCGGCATTGGTCTTCACGTCGAAGTCAACGTAAAGAGTGGCTTGGCCATTGTTTGCGCTTACAGACGACATGTAAAGCATGTTGTCAACGCCATTCATTTGTTGCTCGACCGGCGTCGCCACTGCTTGGGCAAGGGTCTTGGCGTCAGCTCCCGGGTAAGTCGCTTGAACCATGATCTCGGGTGGGACAATGTCGGGATATTGCGACGTGGGCAGCGTCAGCATTGCGACAACGCCGACGATCACAGTCAGAATCGCGATTACGATTGCCACAATCGGGCGGCGAATGAAAAATCTCGACATGTCTCACCTCGCTCCCGTTGGGCTGGAGGTTTCGATAGCTGCCTGCTCGGAGATTTCGCGCGTACGGACTGGCGCGCCATCTCGCAGCTTTTGTACGTTGCTGGTAATTACACATTGATCAGCGCGTAGACCACTTGTGATGATCCAATCGTTGCCCGCCTGCGGACCAAGCGTGACATTTACGATGTGTGCTCGGTTGTCAGGCCCGGCGATGTAGACCTGCTTGGTCCCCTGCAGTTCCTGGACCGCCATTTGCGGCACGAGGATGGCGTTCTGGCGCATCTCCGTCTCCGCCGTTACCCGGCCAAACTGCCCCGGTCGCAGCACATTGCCCGGATTCGGAAATGAAGCTGCGATGCGAATAGCTCCGGTCTGCTGATTCATCTGGCGGTCGACGAATGCAATGTGGCCCTTATCGGGCCAGACCGCTCCGTTTGCAAGCGTCAACGTTAAGGGTAGAGCGGAATTTCCGCTTAACAGATTGCCGCCCGCCATGTGGGCGTGATCGATCAGATCCAAGTATTCGGCGTCGCTGATCGAGAAGTAAACTTTGATGGGATCCAACTGGGAAACAGATGTGAGGAGCGATTCCGGGCCGACAAGGTTCCCAACCTGGGTCATAGCCTGGCCAGCAACGCCGCTCACGAGAGAGCGGACCTGTGTAAAGTCCAGGTTCAATTTCGCCGTAGTAAGCGCGGCTTCGGCAGCACCTACCGCCGCCTCCGCTGCGACTACCGCCGCGTCTGCCTGCTCCGCTTGTTGTTTCTCGTTGTCGAGCTGGCTCTGCGCTATCGCTCTCGCCTGCGCGAGCGGGGTATCACGCTTCAGATTAATTTGGGCGAGGCCCTGTTGCGCCTCTGCCTGCGCAAGCTGGCCCTTCGCCTCTTTCATCTGCGCCTCTGCCTGGTCTACGGCCGCCTGAAACGGGCGTTGGTCAATCTCAAAGAGAACCTGATTCCTAACAACCGGAGAGCCTTCACGGTAATTCTGGTTAACCAAGTATCCGCTCACGTGCGGCTGGATTTGCGCATTCACAAAACCATCGAGCGTACCGACCCAAGTGCCACTAAGCGATGCATCTCCCTGACGGACTCTAACGATATCCACGGTAGTGGGTTCCGAAGAAATAGCCGCCGGGTTCGACTCTCTATTACCGCACGCCGTAAGCAGCAGAGTAGGTACGGTCATGAGAGCTAGACTCCATGCGGACAGCAGCGTCGCGCGCGAATTGCGGTTTCCAATCACCGCCACTTTGGGGAATTCCATCATGCCTTCCTCCTAACAACGGTCGATCAAAGACGAACCGGAACCGTAGATAACGCCACCATGGTTCTACTGATCGCAGAGAATTTCGCCATTGGTGCTGTGCGTTTCATTTCCCAAGCTGCTTCCCGATCGAGAGACGGTCTATCAGACTTCGTTTGAGCACCCACATGAGGTACATAGGAACAGGCAGATCCTAGCGAACGCTAAGAGTTGAATAAATTACATATTCCTAGTAGTGGTTGTGGCTTCAGAATGTGGTTCTGCATATCGCGGTTGTACGTGTGGCACCGCTACTGGTGGCAATTGACCGCTGCGCCTCAGCAAGAAAAAGCTTCGCTGGTCTGTATTCCAGATTCTCTGCTTCTCCTCAATTCGCCTTTTGTTTCGGAGTTTTCTGCCCTCCAAAGGAAGCCTGATGTGCGATGGCGGTTCAACTCGTACATCGTTTCTTCGCCGATAGCTCAGAGCGTCGGAAGACGCTATCGCATTGACGTCTCAACCTCGACTCGCATGCGTTATGAGATAGCAGAAACATGTAATAGACGCGAGTTCTCTGGGTCCATAACATCGGCCAAAGGCTCTGACCTCATCAAGGAGAACGCGATGACGACAATCACGACGCACTACATCAATGGAGAATTTGTTGAGTCCCACGGCCGCGAGCTCATGGACATTATCAAGCCGACCAACGGTCAAGTGATCGCCCGCGTTACTTTGGGAGACGAGGAAGATACGCGGCGTGCCATTGCCGCGGCCAAGCGCGCGTTCTCCAGTTTCGGCCGTACGACGAAGGACGAGCGCTTGCGTTACTTGCGCCAGTTACACAAAGCTGTCTCAGAACACATCGACGATTTGACCGCCGTGATGATTGAGGAGTACGGAGGGGTAGCTCGGTTCGCCCGGCTGATTGTCGAGTCGGGTGTCAGCGCCTTCGCCGCGGCCGAGAAGGCCCTTCAAGAGCTGCCGTTGAGAGAAAACTGGGGTAAGACAACGGTCACGCTCGAGCCGGTTGGAGTCGCCGGACTTATTACAGCATGGAACGCGAACGCCCTGTTCATTTGCCTCAAACTTGCGTCGGCGATCGCCGCTGGTTGTACGGTCGTGCTCAAACCGAGCGAAATGAGCTCGCTGCAGACCCGCGCAATGGTTGAAGCTCTGCATGAGGCGGGGCTACCAAAGGGTGTCTTCAATGTGGTGACAGGTCTGGGTACTGTCGTTGGCGCTGAGATGGTGCGCAATCCCGATGTGGCGAAGATATCGTTCACCGGTTCAGTTGCTGTTGGAGAACAGATCATGCGCGACGGCGCGGCGACGATGAAGCGGGTCACACTCGAACTGGGCGGAAAGTCCCCCACAATCGTGCTGGATGACGCCGTGCTCGACAAGGCCATTCCGGCGGCTCTTATCTTGGCCTTCTTGAACAGTGGTCAAGCTTGCGCTGCAGGAACGCGGCTTCTCGTGCCCAAGAACCGACTCGACGAGGTGAAGCGGACGATACTGGATGAGATGCGTAACTACACCGTCGGCGATCCCGCGGACCCCAACATCATGGTTGGGCCGATGGTGTCGCAAAAACAGTATGAGCGCGTGGAATCTTACATTCGTAAGGGCGTCGAAGAAGGCGCGGAGGTACTGGTCGGCGGAGAGGGGCGCCCGAAAGGTCTCGAAGCGGGCTTCTTTGTGAAGCCCACGGTGTTTGTCGATGTGAAGAACAACATGACGATCGCGCAGGAAGAGATTTTTGGCCCTGTGCTCAGTGTGATCACCTACGATTCCGAGGACGAAGCGATCCGCATTGCCAACGACTCCAAATACGGCCTTCACTCGGCAGTCATGGGCACTGATCTCGAGCGCGCACGCCGCGTAGCTTCTCGTCTGCGCGCTGGCCGCGTCGTGATCAATAACATGAGCGACGATCCGCAGGCACCTTGGGGCGGATTTAAATACTCAGGCGTCGGCCGCGAATATGGCCGGTATGGAATTGAAGCGTTTCTTGAGCCAAAGGCCATCCTTGAGTGACCGATCTCGCCGTGCATCCATCAGCGCGAAGCGACGCAATCGCCTTTGGCCGCGGACGATCTGTCGGGTTGCTGCCTCCTGACCGGCAGACCGGTTCCGGTTCGGACTTGGTGAAACTTGGGAGCGAACAGTGAACCGGCGTGTGATTCGAACACCCCGGCTCAATGGACGAGAGATTTGGAGGAATATATATGAATTACAAGAACATCATGGTCGCTGGCACCGGCGTGCTAGGAAGTCAGATTGCGTTTCAAACGGCGTACAAAGGTTTTTATGTCAATGTATACGACGTTTCGGAGGAGGTTCTGGGGCATGCCAGAGAGCGGCTGACCAAGTTAAAAGAAAACTACAAAGAAGATTTGGGCGCAACGCAGCAAGCAGTGGATGAAGCTCTTAACCGTATATCGTTTTACACTGACCTTGCGCAAGCTGTCGCAGATGCAGATTTGGTCGTTGAAGCTATTCCTGAAGTACCCCAAATTAAAACTGCTTTCTATAAAGAACTCGGGAGAGTGGCACCGGAGAAGACCATCTTCGCGACAAACTCATCCACCCTGTTGCCCAGTCAATTTGCCGAAGCAACGGGCCGCCCTGATAGGTTTCTGGCACTTCATTTTGCCAACAGCATCTGGAAAAATAATACTGCCGAAATTATGAAACATCTCGCGACGGATCAGGCAGTATTCGAGGATGTGATAGAGTTCGCCAAGAGAATTGGCATGGTCGCGTTACCGCTATATAAGGAACAGCCCGGTTATATACTGAACTCCTTGTTGATCCCATTCCTAGAAGCTGCACAAATGCTGTTGCTAAACGAGGTGGCAGACATAGAGACAATTGACAAGACATGGATGATTGCGACTGGTGCGCCCGAAGGACCTTTTGCCATTCTCGATACAGTCGGCATTACCACCGCGTACAACATCACTCTTGCAAAAGCAAATGCACTGGGTAGCCCGCAGTGTGAGAAGTTGGCATATCTCCTCAAAACGCAATACCTGGATAAGGGCAAGCTCGGCCGGGGAACGGGACAAGGATTTTATACCTACCCTAATCCCAGCTTTGCGAGCCCGGACTTTATACGAAATCGATAACAGAGTCCGGAGGCCGACCGCGCCCGGGCGAAAGTTACCGCCTGCAACATCTTGCGTTCATACAGGACGTCTGATGCTCGCGTCGCTTCGCTACCTTGATACGTTTGTGAAGATCGCCGGGGTTGGCTCTTTGCAAAGCACTGGCTCTACGTAGACTGGCTGGAGGAACCCACCTTATTATATCAGCGGCTAGCCGAATGGGCTCTGTGACCACCTTCCAGGGCCAGGAGGGGATGGATACTCCGATGCGGAAAAGCAAGCGCCTGGCAATTGTCGGCGCAACCCGGATGGTTGGTGGATACGCCCTTTGATATGCGCTCGAAGACCCCACCATCACCTCTGTCGCAGCTATTGGGCGAAGGCATGATCGAGTCACTCTATCCCGCGTCCGTCCAAGCGAAAGGCCGCACATAGATGTTCAGCTCGATTACCGCTCTCTTTAATTACTGGCGCGGAAACCGAGGACACGTCTCAGAAGCAACAAAACGGCCTCAGTACTCCGGTGTTGGGCGAGCATGCGAGTTGGAAAGGTCTGTAGTGAAATGAATACCGGGCGACAAGAGTTGCAGAGACGTTGGCAGTACCTGGCCGAGGCCCAGAAACTCAGTCATTCCGGAATCTTCGCGTGGAAGGTCACCAGTGGAATGCTCGAGTGGTCAGACGAGACCTACAGAATTCTGGGATTTAGTCGAGAAACAAATCCCACGCTTGATCTGGTTTTCGACAGAATTCATCCCGAAGATCGAGAGCGGCTGGTGGAACTCAGGAATCGCGCAGCTCGGGATGGGATGGACCTCGATGTCGAGCACCGGCTGCTGATGCCCAACGGTGACATCAGATATCTCCACGTGGTTGCACACGCCGGAGGTAATAGTTCCGACAATCGCGAGTACATAGGCATAGTCAGCGACATCACTGAACGCAAGCTTGCAGAGCAAGAGCGGCAGGCGTTGTCTCGAGACTTAAAAGATAGCAACGCCAGACTTGAAGAAGCGCAACGCGTCGCACATGTGGGCTACTGGGATTGGAATCTTGAGACGGGCGAGATCATCTGGTCGGACGAAACCTATCGCATCTTTGGGTTTAAACCGCAAGAACGTCCGATGGACATAGAATCGGTTAGCGGATTGGTCCACCCTGATGACCGTGAGGCTCTCTACAGCACAGTGGACGTGGAGGTCGCTGCCGGCGTGCATCCCGCTCATCAGCATCGGATCGTCCGTCCGAGTGGAGAAGTGCGTACGGTGCAGTCCATCACTTCAAAGCTCTGGAGCGCGACGCCCGGTGACTTGGAGAACGGGACATCTGGAAAGCCCAACAGGCTGTTCGGTACCGTTCAAGACATTACGGATTTGAAGCGCGCAGAGGACGCTCGCCATGCTTTGTCTCGAGATTTGCAGGAAAGCAAGGATTGGCTCGAAGAGGCGCAACGCGTCGCTCACGTCGGCTACTGGGTATGGGATGTCGAGACGAATCAGGTGATTTGGTCGGAGGAAACCTATCGCATCTTTGGATTGGCGCCACAGGTGGGCTCCTTTGACGTTGCGAAAGTAAGGGACATGATCCATCCCGATGATCGAGAGGCTGTATTTCGAACGGCTGAACAGGCTATTCGTTCTGGGACGCGCGCCGACAGTGAGCATCGGCTCTTTCGTCCCGATGGGGAAATGCGCGTCGTCCATAGCTTGGGGTATCTTAAGAAAAATGCGGACGGCCGAACCCAAATGTTCGGTACTACTCAGGACATCACCGACCGGAAACGTGTAGAGGAAGAACGCCAGACCTTGTCAAGCGCCCTACAGCAAAGCAACGCAAGGCTTGAAGAAGCTCAACGAGTGGCACACATAGGACATTACGAATTCAATCCTCTCGAGAATCAAGTCACTTGGTCCGCCGAACTTTGTCGTATCTGGGGGCTATCCCCGGTAAATGGCCCCATTGACATGGCGGTGGTCTTCGAAATGGTCCACCCGGAGGATCGGGAATGTGCCGCCCGGGCAGTGGAGGAGATCCTTCGTAGCGGAACCTACTTGAAGTACGAACATCGTATTGTTCGTCCCGACGGGGAAGTACGATTTGTACAAGTCCTGGGAACCGTGAAAAGAGATGCCTCGGGGCGTGCCTACGAACTGTTTGGTACATGTCAGGATATCACCGATCGAAAACTCGCGGAACAAACCCTGCGGAGAAGTCAATTCTACCTAAGCGAAGGTGAGCGCCTCGCCCATGTTGGGAGCTGGGCGTCCACCAACTTAGGGATCAGCTGGGGGGACGACCTAGGTCTCTATTGGTCCGACGAACTATATAGGATTTTCGGCCTTGATCCGAAGAACGGCGCCCCAGGCCTTGAGCAGTGTCTGGCTTACGTCCACCCACAGGATCGAGCCTTCATTGCCGAAAAAGTCAAGGCGATGCATGAAGAGCATTGCATCTGCGATGTAACGCACCGAATTGTCCGACCGGACGGGGAGATGCGGTATATTCGCGTCGTCTCTAATCCCGTTGTTGAACAAGGAGCTTTTAAAGGCTATATCGGTACCACAATCGACGTCACAGAGCAGGAGTTACTGACACAGGCATTGCGAAGGGAGCAGGCATACCTCACCGATGCACAAAGCATGGCCCACATCGGAAGTTGGGTTTTCAATCTCATCACACACAAGCTACTGCATTCATCGGACGAAAATGCTCGCCTGTATGGCTTTGATCCCAGCCAAGGCCCGATATCAGCCGAACGCTTTTTCGACACTCAACACGCGGAAGACGCACCGCATGTTAATGCAGCTCTTGAAAGGGCAGTCCGCGAGGGAACGGATTTCTACCTTGACGAATATCGGATTCATCATACCGACGGCAGCATCAGATTCCTGCGCGCGATCGGACATCGCAATGCATCCGGAGAACCAGGCGAGTATGTCGGAATCACCATGGATATTACGGAACGCAAGCGTGCCGAGGAAGAGCGCGAAAGGCTCCGTCAGTTAGAGACTGATCTTGCGCACACCAATCGGGTCAATATGATGGGAGAGCTTGCCGCCGCTCTGGCACATGAAATCAAGCAACCAATTGCCGCTTCCATCACAAGCTCAAACGCCCTTTTGCGATGGTTGGCCCACGATCCACCGGACCTGGAAAGAGCGCGGGCCGCAGCGGGCAGAATTGAGCAGGACGCCAATCGCGCCGCCGAAGTTATTAACAGCTTACAATCTTTCTATAAAAGAGGAGCACCTCTAAAGCGCGCAATCGTCGATTTACGAGGCGTAATTGAAGAAATGGCCGCATTGCTCGAAACCGAAGCAGCTCGATACTCCATAGCTATCAGTGCTGAGATCGAGGAAGATACTCCTAAACTCCGGGCAGACCGAGTGCAAGTTCAGCAGGTGATTATGAACCTGATGCTGAACGCGATCGAAGCCATGAAAGATACCGGTGGTGAATTGACCATCAAGTCGCGATTGAATTCCGATGGCTGGCTGTTAGTTTCCATCAGCGATACCGGTGTGGGATTACCGGAGGGAGGGACAGAGGAGATCTTTGATCCTTTTCACTCGACGAAGCCTCAGGGAACGGGAATGGGCTTGACCATTACCCGTTCCATCGTGGAGTCCTACGGAGGGCGCGTGTGGGCCACCAACAATCAGGGAGCGGGCGCAACCTTTCATCTCATACTCCCCGGTGAAGTTGAGGCGCATGAATGAAAGCTGCCGCCGTCCCTACAGTATTCATCATCGATGACGACCGCGGCATGCGTCAGGCGGTACAAGATCTCGTAGAGTCGGTAGGTCTTCGTGCCGAATCGTTTGCGACTGGACAGGAGTTTTTGGACAAGAGACGCACATCTGACCCGAGTTGCTTGGTTCTTGACGTAAGATTGCCCCAGATGAGCGGGCTCGATTTTCAGCAGCGGCTAACCGAGATCGGCATGCAAATACCAATCATCTTTATCACGGCGCATGGCGACATACCTATGTCTGTCAGGGCGCTGAAGTCCGGTGCTGTGGAATTTCTGACGAAGCCTTTTCGGGACCAGGATCTGCTGGATGCGATTCAGCAGGCTCTTCAGCGCGACCGTGTGGTGCAAGAGCATGAGGCTGAGGTTCGCGAATTGCGTGAGCGCTACCAGGGATTAACCGCGCGAGAACGGGAGGTCATGGGTTTCGTAGTCTCGGGGTTACTCAACAAGCAAATCGCCTCAGAAATCGGAGCGAGCGAAGCCACTATAAAAATCCACCGTGGCAATCTAATGGAGAAAATGCAAGCGGCTTCACTCGTTGAGTTGGTCCGTATGGCTGACAAACTCAAACCCATTTCCACCAAATAGCGTCGCGTTATCTATATATATAAAATACAAACCGTTATACCGTCCTCCTCCGGCTGTACTCGACTACTACCTAAGTATTAGTTTTTTGGACCATAATCCGATTGCGCCGTATTCACGGTTCAAGTTAGTGTTCGCTTATGCAGTTGGAACACAGCGCAGACCTCCTAGCAATTCTTGACGACGACACGTCGTTCCGGAGTGCAATGCAAGATCTGATCGAAGCCGAAGGAATGTCTGCGCTCTGCTTCAGCTCTGCCAAACAATTTTGGGGGTCCGAAGCCCGATACACAGCTGCATGCTTGATTGCGGATATTCGCATGCCAGGAATGTCTGGCCTGGAATTACAGGTCAAGCTGAATGCCGAGCGGTGCATGATACCGATCATCTTCGTCACTGGCCGCGGTGACATTCCTACGTCAGTAAAGGCGATGAAGGAAGGTGCGATTGACTTCCTTACGAAGCCGATTAAGGAGAGCTTGCTTCTAGCGGCCGTCGGGCATGCCCTCGAAATGGATCGAATTGCCAAAAGAAAAGCTCACGAACGTGCTGATCTTCTCGAGCGATATCGTTCGCTGACAGCCCGCGAGCAAGAGGTGCTTCCGCTCCTGGTTAGTGGTCTCTTGAATAAACAGGCCGCGGCTGAGCTGGGAATCACGGAGTACACGGTTCAAATTCATCGAGGACACATCATGCGCAAAATGAAAGCTGACTCGTTCGCGAGCTTAGTTCGAATGGCTACGAAACTCAATCCTGACTGAACGCATTCTGCTCCAGGCTAAGATTCAATTGATAGCACCATAAGCAGTGTCTTGGCCGCTCTAAGCGGTTCTGTCATCGGCGTTACAACTCCAGTCCTCAGCAATTTCGTCCTCGAGGGAAGCATTACCAGCGGGAAATGACGAATCGCGAGATAGCCCAGCGTGAAGAGCTCTACTCGGAGTTCATCCGTCAGGGAACAGGTTGCTACGCCAAGGCTCTATCGCAAAATCCGAATAACATTTACGAAATCGCGGCGATGTACCCATCGATCAGATAACTTTCGTCGCGATCGAGCACACCTGGATCCGCTCAATGACTTTGCTCTCAAGTGCGGGGCTGATCTTCGCAATTTGTATGCGCAATCTCGCTGGAGGGTCAAGTAGCGAGAAGAGGCCGCGTGTGTCTTCGTCTTCAAACCTCGACAGCGTCCCAACATCTTTCGCCGTGTCCTGGCTTACCGTTTGGCGTCACCCTCTCTTTTTTCAGTAAGTCACGCAACCGATAAACCACCTCCAAGAATGCTTGGCCTGTCTGGCGCCCTTTCTACCAGGAACATGTAATTTCGACGATGCTTCCGGATTGCTACTATCACGCCGTCCGATGTCAAGGCATTCACAGACAGGCCGACGACGTCTGGACTAGAGAGGTCTCATGCGCTGGATCACTAAAGTGTTGGAATTCGCCGGGAAGGTGGGGCTGCTCGGCTTACGCGTTCTCACGGATTCCATCAGACCTCCGTTTGAGTTTGCTCAGTTGCTCCGTCATCTTGCCGAGGTAGGAAACAAGTCGCTAGCTCTCATTGTCGTTTCGGGCTTCGCCTTGGGAGCCGTTATGACGCTCCACACTAGAAGCACTCTGGTGACATTTGGAGCAACAGCAATGATTCCTGCCGTGCAAGCAGTGTCGTTCTTCGTCGAGATCGGTCCGTTGGTTGCGGGACTGTTGCTTGCAGGGCGCGTAGGATCAGGTATCGGGGCAGTTCTGGCGAACATGCGCGCTTCAGAACAGATCGACGCCATCGAGTCACTGTCGATCGACTCATTTAAGTTTCTGGTGGTGCCAAGAGTCTTGGCCTGCGTGATCACACTTCCACTGTTGACCCTTTTTATGGATTTTGCAGGCCTACTCGGCGGCTTTCTTTCGGAAGAACTGACTTCTCACATTGCGCCAGCACTCTATTTTAGCCGTGCTTTTGACCATCTTCACTGGTCGAACTTCATCGCGCCTACCCTTAAGACCGCCGTATTCGGATTCATCATCGGCTCGGTTTCTTCACATTTTGGTTATTCGACGGATAAGGGAGCCCAGGGCGTCGGAGAAGCAGCTACCAACAGCGTCGTTGTATCTTCGCTGCTGATCATCGTTGCAGACGTCTTGTTAATTAAGTGTATCTATTTCTTGTTTCCGGACACGGCACTATGAACGAGCCCCACGCCATCGCGGTTCAATTTAAGCAAGTGACGAAATCGTTCGGTACTCAACGCATACTGAATGACGTCTCTTTTCATATCGAACAGGGGCGGGCGCTTTGCGTACTTGGCCGCAGTGGTACTGGAAAGAGCGTTACCCTCAAGCTGATTATGGCTCTCATGCGTCCCGATTCAGGCGAGATCTGGGTCGATCGGGACAACGTCGTTGGTATTGATGAGCATCATCTGTCTTCCGTCCGTAAGAAACTTGGCTATTTATTTCAGGATGCGGCCCTATTTGATTCTCTGACTCTTTACGAAAACCTCGCGCTACCACTTGCCCGCCTTACCAAGAAGGCAAAAAACGAAATCGATGAACTGGTCCACCGGACTCTTACCGATGTTGGTTTAGGAGGAGATGGCGGTAAATATCCGTCTGCGCTTTCGGGAGGTATGAAGAAGAGGGCTGGACTTGCGAGAGCGTTGGTACTTGAGCCGAAGATCCTGTTGGCCGATGAGCCGAGCAGCGGCCTGGATCGCATCACGGCTTCCGAGATCGATGAACTTCTCATGCGCCGGAGAGCCGAGCACGGTACTGCCCTGGTCATCGTAACTCACGATATACATGGAGTCGGTCGAGTAGCTGACCGGGTTGCCGTGCTTGACAAGGGGAGTCTTGTCGCCTTTGGGTCAGTCAAAGAGGTAAGCCAGAGCGAAAACGAGGTAGCTCGCAGGCTTATTACGGAGTGAACTGATGTCTAGACGATACCTTGCCGTGGGAATTTTTATTATCGCCGGCGCAACGCTCTTCGCTCTTGGCATCTTCCTTGTTGGGAGTCGTCACGAGGCGTTCGCGCAACACATAGTCCTGTATACCGAGTTTGTGGATCTTGACGGCGTCACCAAGGGTTCGAAGGTGCAGGTTGCCGGCATGGACGCGGGCCAGGTAACCAAGATCGACGTCCCTCAGTCGCCGACTGGCCGATTTCGTGTACAGATGAAGGTGGACGAGCAACTGCACGGCCTGGTCCGGGCCGACTCGGTTGTAACTGTCGATACAGAAGGTGTCGTAGGCGATACTTTTCTGACGATTCATCCCGGGTCTCCGAATGCCGCGATCGCAAAGGCGGACTCGGTTCTGCAAAGCAAACCTCCCGTAAGCATGTCTGATCTGCTTACCCACGGTGTCGGGATCATGAATGATGCAGACGCGACGCTAAAGCAGGTAAGTGGCAAACTTAACATCGCACTTGATGGTGTTAACGGTGCCGTGAGTAATGCCAATGAGTTGCTCGTGGGACTCAAGGAGGGCCGCGGAGCAGCAGGGATGCTTCTTCGCGATGAGAAGATGGCAGCTCAGATCCGAGAAACCATGTCGAATGTGCAGTCAACAACCTCGAACCTCAACCAGGCTTCGGCTCGAGTGAATAAACTCGTTGCGGACGTTCAGCAGCGCCGATTGCCGCAGACGCTTGACGACACGATGGCGCAGATTCGTTCCGCTTCCGCTCGTGCCAATGAGACCCTGGAACAAGTCCACCAAAGCTTGTCTCAGGCTCTAGGACCGGACGCAAACGGTGTCACGGCAGGGCAGAACATCAGTGAAGCCTTGACCAGCATCAATATTGCGACGAGTAACATGGCAGAGGATACCGAGGCTCTCAAGCACAACTTCTTCTTCAGGGGTTTTTTCAATCGTCGCGGCTACTATTCACTCGCCAACCTGTCCCCACAGGAATATCGCCGCAGCGAGCTCTTTGGAAGCACGCATAGCCCCCGCGCATGGTTGCAAGCTCAGGCGCTCTTTCAGCAAGGGCCACATGGTGCGGAGGAACTGAGCGAGAGCGGGAAACATGCGATTGATGGCGCTGTTGCGTCACTCGGAAACTCGATCTTCACACACCCTATCGTGATCGAAGGGTATTCAGACACACCGGAGCCGGCAGATGCGCTTTCATCGTCCTATGCGCGCTCACAACTTGTTCGAAACTACCTAGAGGCACGGTATCCGTTCGCCGCAAAGAAGGTAGGTGTGATGCCGTTGAGCGAGACTCCTCCGCCTCGGCTGGGGCATGACCATTGGTCCGGTGTAAGCATCCTGGTCGCGGAGAAGAAATAGTTTGCGTTTACCTATACTAGAAATGACAGCGAGTCATAAACGCTCAAGAACAGGAGCAGAACATGAGCACAGCACCAGATTCGTTCATGCAGCTTACTCGATACACGGAAAGCTCGCCGATGAATGCGACCTTTCAGCGTACCGATGAACACTCGAATGGCACGTCGGAACGCGCAGATTCCTCCTTCCTCGATACGATCGTGGGTCGCCGCGGCACCCTGCGCCCAATTCTGAACGAGGTGGAGGCCGTGGCCGGCACGAACACGACCGTCTTAATTACTGGAGAGACCGGCACTGGCAAGGAAGTCATCGCGCGCGCGATTCACGAGCTCAGTCCCCGTCGAAACCGAAATCTGGTTAAGGTGAACTGCGCGGCGATGCCAGCCGGGCTTCTCGAAAGCGAGCTCTTCGGACACGAACGCGGAGCCTTTACGGGCGCCGTCAATTCTCATGTCGGCCGCTTCGCGTTGGCAGATCGCGGCACTCTGTTTCTCGATGAAATTGGAGATATGCCATTGGAGCTTCAGCCCAAGATGCTCCGTGTGCTCCAGGAGCGTGAGTTTGAGGCAGTGGGTAGCACGCGTACAACACGAGTCGATGTTCGCGTCGTTGTTGCAACTAACCAAGACCTGAAACAAATGGTTCGCGACCGCGAATTCCGCGAAGATTTGTATTACCGCCTGAATGCTTTTCCCGTTTATCTTCCGCCGCTACGCGAAAGGAAAGCTGATATTCCCGAGCTCGTGGAACACTTCGTTCAACATTTCGCAGAGTCCATGGACAAAACAATCGAAACCATCCCCGAGGAAACCATGTGCGCCCTGGTTAGCCACCACTGGCCGGGTAACATTCGGGAGCTGCAAAACTACATCGCGCGCGGTGTCATTCTCTCCAATAATGGCATCTTTGAACCAGGGCCGCTCGAGAGATACGAGTCGCTAGACCCAGAGATTGCGAATCCGACGCTGGAAGATAAGGTGCGGAGAGAGATCCTCGTTGCTTGCCAGCGCGCCAATTGGAAGCTCGGAGGTCCGCGAGGAGCAGCGGCCAGACTCGGCTTGAAGCGCACCACCCTCTTTTACAAGATGAAGCGTCTTGGTATTGCGCCACCTGCGGACCGGTGGCAGGACTGAGATTACGCTTTCCGCAGCGCAGCGATTCGCACGCTTTCAAATGCCGCAAATCTTTGCGTTCCTTATAGTGTGTCGAGTCGTGCTCATGGTCGGTCTTCTCTTGGAATTCCGAGGAGTTGCGTTTCAAGCACCAGAGCTGACAATGCCGAAGACATCGTCTAGGCAGAATGTCGAAACAATTCTCGAAGTGTAGCCATTCGGACCACAAGCTAAGCCGCATTCTTTCAGACTGAAACACGCAACGCCATCACGCCTTAGACATTATCGTCAAATCCTTTGCATCAATAGCCTGCGATAGCGATGCCCTTCCGTGGTCCCAGGGGCTCGCATATCTACTTTGCACTGAAAACAAAAAGGATGGCGGACTGTCTCGGGAATATCCAGCTTGGATGCACAGTTGCTACACGGAGCAATGAGAGGCGCCATGTCCGCGATAGAGAAACCAGTCTTAACGTCTTCCGTCACGACACCAGCTCCCATATCTGCAGCACAGCAGGAGCACGCCCCGGCGCCGCCACCTACACCGAAATGGCAGAAGTATGGCACCCCTGTTCTGGTAATCCTGCTCGCGGCTGCAGTTGTGACCACCATCATGTGGAACTGGAATGCTTGGGAGGGCGGCCGGATCGATCAAGTCACGGACGATGCCTATGTGCGGGGCGATCTCACACCGCTCAGTACAAAGGTTGCTGGGATCGTGAAGGACGTGAAGATCTCCGACTTCCAGCAAGTGCACAAAGGAGACCTACTCATCGAGTTGGAGGATGATGACTACATCGCCCAAGTGGTCCAGGCAACCGCGGGTGTTGAGGCGGCAAACGCCGCGATTGTGAATAACCGGCGCCAGCAAGACCTCCAAGATGCCCGCACCGCGCGGGCTCTCGCAGGTATTGACCAGGCCAATGCTCAGATCGCGGCCGCACAGGGCGCAGAAGAGGCCATTCAAGCCGACGTAGTCCGAACACAAAAGGAACGCCAGCGGCAAGAGGCGCTTTTACTTACCAGTTCCAGCACGCCGCAGAAAGTAGAACAAGTCGTTGCAGATCAACAGAGGTATGCCGCACAGCTCGCGAGCCGCCAGGCCGATTTAGACCAGGCCAAAGCGACGCTCCGCAGCAACCAGGACGCGGTCGAAACGGAGAAACGCACCAAAGCCGTCCTCGAGTCACAGCAAATGCAATTGCTCGCTGAACTCCACGCCAAGGAGGCCGCGCTTACGTTGGCTAAAGTTGATCTCGGTTACGCGAAAATCACCGCTCCGGCTGACGGCAGTGTCGGCGAAAGGCAGGTGCGTCCGGGACAGTTGGTATCGCCCGGAACGCAAGTGATTCCGTTTGTGAGCAACATGAAATGGGTGCAGGCGAACTACCGTGAGACGCAGCTGACAAACGTAAAAGTCGGTGATCTCGCCGAGGTCCGCATAGACGAATACCCGGGAAAGGTGTTTCACGGAAATGTCGTGGAGATTGCCCCAGCTAGCGGTTCGCAATTCGCGCTCCTCCCTCCGGACAACGCTACAGGCAATTTCACAAAAGTGGTGCAACGAATACCGGTGAAGATCGCGCTCGAAGATTCGAACGAGGTAACGATCTTGCGTCCGGGGCTCTCCGTCGTCGCCACCGTCCGCACGAAGCAGTGATTGGAGCTTAAGATGGCCGCTGCAAATCCGGTATTACGTCTGCCTCCGCCGGCGCAAATCGCAGAGGGCGTCGGGAAAATTGCGCCGGTCGATCTCTCGAATAGTCCACTTCTGGGGATCCTTGGCGTCATCCTAGGAGCGGGAATCGTCACGCTTACTGGCAGAATGATTAGCCTTGGGCTGGCAGATCTCAAGGGGCATCTTGGAATCAGCTTCGATGCAGGCGCGTGGGTTGGCACCACATACGACATGGCGCTGATGTTCATCGGCGCCTTCACGGTGTATCTCGGCGGCTTGATTGGACCCCGGCGAATTCTGTTCTTCGCAGCAACGGGATTCACCGTAATCTGCGCGCTCCTGCCATTCATTCACAGCTATGCCCTGCTCATAGTAGCGATTGCTTTGGGCGGGCTAGCCTCCGGCACTTTTTATCCCCTCACTCTGACCTTTGCTCTGCGCAACATTCCTCTTCGGTTTCTTCCCTTCACTGTCGCGCTCTACGCCACATTCGTAGATGGGGCAGTAAACATCGCCCCGACGCTTTACGGGTTTTATAGGGACCATCTTTCATGGCAGTGGATGTTTTGGAATTCTGCGCTCATCACGCCGATTATGATGTTTTGCATTTATTACGGAATACCGGCTGCCCCGGCACCGAAAAGATCATCCGAGACCCCTAGTTTCGCGGGTTTTCTGTATGCCAGCGCAGGGTTCGCGACGCTTCTTGGCGCTTTCGAACAGGGGGAAAGGCTAGATTGGTGGAGGTCTGGAGTTTTCACCGCCTTGTTCGCTGGCGGTTCTTTCTTCCTCTTATGCGCATTGGTACGGCGACTCCGCAGTCCCAATCCTCTGGTTGACATGCCCTATCTCCGGCAGTGGAACACGATAATGCTTGGGATTGGACTTTTCTTGTTTCGATTTTGTTTGGTGACGACGATCATCCTGATACCGCAATCGCTGGCAATCCACGGGCTGGAAGCCGATCAGATCGGACCTGCTGTGATCTGGAGCGCGGTTCCCCTCCTCTCCGTCACATTTGTGGCCGCACTACTACTATTGGCCAATGTTGATTCAGGCCTGCTTTTAGCTTCGGGTTTTGCGTTGATGGCCCTCGGCTGCTACCTGAATACAGACCTGACCAGCGCTTGGTCGGCATCGAACTACTACCGGACCGAGTTGCTCACGGGCGTCGGACAAGCGTTTGCTTTTATCGGGCTTGTGTCGGCGATTATCCTCCAAGGCATTTTCTCGGGAGGCTTGTCGAAACCGCAGTGGATTTTGACATTTTCCGCCTATTTCCATACCGTGCGGCTGTTTGGTGGGACTGTCGGCGCAGTGGCGATGGGCCACTTCTTCGCGCACCAGGAGAAACTGCACTCGAACCTCCTCGGTCTGCATGTGGATCGCGGTAACTGGATTACCGATCAGAATATCCGAGGACTCGCTGCGGGACTGTTTTCACACTCCGCCGGCTTGGCTGCAGCCACAGGTAGGTCCGTTGGGATCACAGCCAGCCGCCTCAGCCTGCAGGCCTATACTCTCAGTGTTATCGACGGATTCCTACTCGTCGCCTGGAGTTGCGGATGCGCCCTGATCCTGGTCGCACTATTGCGCAAATCACCCCTGACGTATGGCGATCTGAGTTCCGTTCAGCAAGGATTGATCGCCGATAAGGAGTCAAAATCATGAAACGAAGGGTACTCATCTTATTGATGGCGACGGCAGTCTCTGCCCCACTCGCGTTTGCTGACGGAGCAGGCGATCCTGCTAACTCGCGCCACATCACACTGCGGGAAGCCGTTAAGTTGGCAACGGAGCATAACCACGATATTCGCATAGCAGAGTCCGCGGTCGATGAGAAACAGCACGCGAAAGAGGCTACGAAGAGTTCGTATTTTCCAACCTTACGCAACGACAGCGGCTTTGTGCGAGTGACGGATACGCAGTTGATTCAGATCAATTCCGGCAGCCTTAGCGCAGCTGGAGGAACGCCGATTCCTCCTGTGAACGCCATCATCAACCAAGGGGGCCGCAACCTGGCGACTAGTGGGACCCAGATCACCCAGTCATTGAGTACTCTGCTGAAGATCAAGCAGGCAAACGAGATAGCTCAAGCCGAGGTAAAAGCCTCGCGAGAGAAAGCCGGCCTCACCGAAAACGACGTAGCGCTCTCAGTACATGCCGTGTACTACAGGATCTTGATTGCGCAGGTCCAACAGAACGCTACCGCGGAGCGGATAAACGCGTCCCAGGACCTGCAGAATGAGCGCACGGAGCAAGTGAAGTTCGGGAGTTCCCTGGAACAGGACGCCATTGAGAGCCGCGTGCAAGTATTGCAAGCCAAGCAAGAACTGCTGACGACGGATCTTCAGTTATCAGATCTCAAGTTGAAACTCAATGACTTGATGGGCCTGCCTCTAACGACCGCCTTGGACCTCGATCCTACTGTCATTGAATTTCAGGAGACCTGTCAGCGCGAGGAATGTGTTAAGGCTGCATTGGCTTCACATCCGGAAATTCGCGCAGCTCGTGCTGAGGTGGAGAAAGCGGAGGCCGCGGTTCGTTTGGCCAAGACCGATATTTGGGTCCCGGATGTCGACGCTTTTGCCCGTTACAGCTACCAGAATAATGTTCCTTTCCTGGCTCATAACTTTGGCACGTTTGGAATTCACTTGGGCTACGACCTGTTCGATGGAGGGCGTAAGCGAGCCGTTCTGGGTGAACACCAAGCGCAGTTGTCTCAAGCGAAAGAGAACCTTGCCAAGCTGACGGAAGAGGTCGAGTTGGGAGTTGAAACTGCATACAACAAGCTGGAGAGGACGCAGCAGATGCTGAAGGTGTCCGAAGATGTCGTGGCTCTCCGCAGCGAGTCGAACCGCGTGCTGCACCAAGAACTGGTGCAAGGGGCAGCGCTGAAGTCGCGGGCGGCTACATCAAACGCCCAGGAGTACGAAGCGAAGGCGCTCTTGCTGCAATCACAGCTGGACTACTGCCAAGCGCAGGACGAATTTATTCATGCGATGGGCCAGACACCCGAATGATACGTCTCCGTTCCATAAATCAGGTCGTTTGCAACCGCGCTCTCCTGCTAAACGAATGCCAACGTGACGGACAGCGGATAATCGTCGCAGGCCGAAACAGGTTATGGGTGACTATCGTTTTGCCCCCAATGTTGGTCTCGCTGACCAGTGCCAAGCGTCCTCCGAGTCTTTCCTGAAACGGTGGTATATCCGCGACGAATTCTCGACGATTGTGTCAATCACGAGACGGAGAATTGCCGCAGCGATTTCTCGCTCTTCGCTTGACGGTTCGTAAAGCGTTCAACCGGGACAGCTTGGGGTTTCTCCTTATCTCGTAATTGGTTGGAGACCGCATTGCGTAGTTCGAAGGCGTAGGCAGCCTTGGTTTTCGACTACAACTGCTGAGCTTCTTGGAGAGAATTCTTGATGAGGATTGGCGAAACGATGAGCGAGGCGGATTGGCAAGCGATTGCCAGCCAAGCCGCAGGGGCTCTCGTTCTGATCGTGGGGGTGCTTCTCGCCGCAAGCTTGTGCGGTGCAAGTACCCAGCCTGATCATCTAGTTCCGAGCATCTTTGATCCCCACTCAACGCCAGCGGAGTCGATCCATCACCTTTCTCATTTTGTCCTCGGTATTACTGGTCTAATTTTTCTGGTCGTCTTCTGTTTATTGAGCTATGTCGTGGTGAGATTCCGCGGCAGAGTTGCGGGCGCGGAGCGTGAGCCAGCTCAGGTGTATGGAAGCACGCAGATTGAGCTGGCCTGGACCGTCATTCCGATTCTGATCGTTGTTGTCCTTTTTCTGGCGACTGCGCGAGTGATTCACGGGATTCAGGACGCGCCGAGGCCTGCGGGGACGATGGAGGTGACTGCAATCGGGCACCAGTTTTGGTGGGAGTTTCGGTATCCCGCACTCGGCATCGTCACCGCGAACGAACTCCATATCCCTCTGAGCGACCCCACTCATCCCACACCGACATTCGTGAAATTGCTCTCCGCCGACACGGATCACAGCTTCTGGGTTCCACAGCTTGCAGGCAAGACAGACTTGATTCCGAATCGCGTAAACGAGACGTGGCTGGATCCTCACGAGACGGGCCTCTTTCTCGGCCAGTGCGCGCAGTACTGCGGTACACAGCACGCGAAGATGCTTTTGCGCGTATACGTCGATAGCCCGGAAGACTTCAGCGCTTGGGCACGCGGGCAACAACAGCCACCGAATAAGGATGAAAAAGAAGCCGCGGGACGACAGGTATTCGAAAGCACCGCCTGCTTGAACTGTCACGCAATTGCCGGGACAAACGGCACCGGGCGTTTTGGTCCCGATCTCACGCACTTGATGAGCCGTCGGACGATCGCGGCCGGCGGAGCGGAAAATACGCCAGAAAACTTGCGCTTGTGGATTCAGAACCCGGACGCCATCAAGACCGGATCGTTGATGCCGGCAATGAAGTTGAGCGACGCCGAACTGGACGCGCTCGTGCTCTACCTGGAAACACTGCACTAAGAAAGAGGATAGGGATCAGCTATGTCGTCGGATGCCATAGCCATTCAAACGACGGAAGCCACGGCCCAGCCGTGGGTCCAAACATTGCACGAGTGGGTGACCACGGTCGATCACAAGCGCCTGGGTATTCTGTATATCCTCTATGCCTTGTTTTTTCTCGTTGTCGGCGGAATCGAAGCAACCGTCATTCGTATCCAGCTGATGCGCCCACGCAACGATTTTGTTTCTCCCGAGGTGTTCAACCGCATGTTCACGATGCACGGCACGACCATGATTTTCTTTGTGGCAATGCCCGTCCTGTTCGGCTTTGGGAATTACCTGGTGCCACTGATGATCGGCGCGCGTGACATGGCATTTCCCCGGCTGAATGCGTTCAGCTTCTGGCTGACAGCATTCGGTGGGTTTCTGCTCTACTTCAGTTTCATTGGTGGAAATGGATTGTACGGTGCTGGTAACGCACCGGACGTGGGCTGGTGGGCGTATGCCCCCTTGGCTTCGCGCGCGTTTTCACCTGGCCATAGCTCGGACTACTGGACGATTGCTCTTTTGGCCTCAGGGTTCGGTAGCATCGGCACTGCCATCAATATCATCGCGACAATTATTTCAATGCGCTGTCCAGGCATGAAGTTAAGCCGCATGCCGCTGCTGGCGTGGCTGAACTTGGTGATGTCTGGAATGGTTTTGCTCGCAATTACGCCTCTATCCGCCGCCCAGCTTATGTTACTGGTGGATCGCTATCTCGGGGGTCATTTTTTCGATACTCAGGCGGGCGGTTCGGCCACGCTGTGGATGCACTTCTTTTGGATCTTCGGGCATCCCGAGGTGTATGTCCTGATTATTCCCTGCTTTGCCTTTGCCTCTGAAATTATTCCAGTATTTTCCCGCAAACCAATTTTTGGATATCCCGTCATGGTCGGTGCCACCGTCTGTATCGCTTTTGTAAGCATGAGTGTTTGGGCGCACCACATGTTCACGATCGGGATGAGTTCCTACGCCAACAGCTTTTTCACTATAACGACGATGGCGGTGGGCGTGCCAACGGGCATTAAGATCTTCAACTGGTTGGGCACAATGTGGGGAGGTAAGATCCAGTTCAAGACGCCGATGCTGTTCTGCATCGGGTTCCTATTCCAGTTTTTGATCGCGGGCCTCACCGGCATCATGCTGGCGTCGTCGCCCTTCGACTGGCAACTCAGCGGCTCCTACTTTGTCGTCGCCCACTTTCACTATGTAATCGTGGGCGGCATTTTGTTTGCCCTCTTTGGGGCATTTTATTACTGGCACCCAAAAATCACCGGAAGAATGCTGAACGAAGGCCTCGGCAAACTCCATTTCTGGTTATTCCTGATCGGCTTTCATCTCACTTTTGATTTGATGCACATTCCCGGTTTGCTAGGGATGCCGCGTCGCATTTATACCTACGAGCCTGGCCGCGGTTGGGACACGTTGAACTTTCTCGTGTCCATCGGCGCATTCGTCCAGGCCATCGCCATTCTAGTATTCGTTGTGAACCTGGTCGTTTCTTACTTCAAAGGAGCCAAAGCGGGGAACGATCCATGGGACGCCTGGACTCTTGAATGGTCGATTAGTTCGCCGCCTCCTGTCTACAACTTTGCTTCAATCCCTACCGTCGCTAGCCGCAGACCATTGTGGGATTTGAAGCATCCGGAAGACCCGGACAGCCGCTATGAGTGAAGGAATCGTTTAATGAGCGCAATTACGACTCCGCTCCCGGAAAGCCCCGTAGCTTGGAAGCTCCCATATCGCGGGAAGGTCGGCATGGCGTGTCTCATATTCGCCGAGTCTGCCATCTTCACCATTTTCGTTGTGGCCTATCTCTATTATGTGGGGAAAAGCCTCTCAGGACCGGCTCCGCGTGAAGTGCTGGAAACTCCGATCTTCTATACGATCTGTTTGTTGTCCAGCAGTCTGACGATCCACTTTGCGGGAAAACTTCTGGAACGCGGAAGGCGCAACGCATTTCTGCTCTCTTGGTTGCTCACGATCGCTCTTGGCGCCCTCTTTCTGTACGGCACGGGCCAGGAATGGCACCGCTTGATCTACGAACACGGGCTGACTATTTCCACGAATCTCTTTGGAACGACGTACTACTCGCTCGTTGGCCTGCACGCCTTTCACGTTACAGCTGGACTGATCATGTTGAGCGTCGTGCTTTCCTTCGGATTGGCAGGGCGCGTTGGACCGGAGCACTCTGCTCGCGTCAATGTACTTTCCTTGTATTGGCATTTCGTCGATGCCGTGTGGGTCATTGTGTTCACCGTTGTTTACGTTCTAGGCCGCTGAGGAGAAGGAATGGCAACGCAGTTATCCGCGGAGCAATTAGAGCAGAGCCCCCGGGCCCCAGCTGAGATTAAAGTGCCGGCATCAACAGCGTGGCCGCTTATTTTGGCTTTCGGTTTCACCTTGATGTTCGCAGGTCTTCTTACGAGCGCGTCGGTTAGTGCCTTGGGCGTCGTGCTTGCTGTGGCGGGTTGCGTCGGCTGGTTCCGCGAAGTGTTTCCTCACGAGCATGAGGAAACCGTGCCTGTCGTGTTCGAAGAACATCGCATAACGACGGAACGCCGCGTGGTCGAACGTGTTCCCGTTGCTCCCGATCTCGTGCGTGCTTGGCTTCCCATTGAGACCTACCCGGTATCGGCTGGCATAAAGGGTGGCTTGGCGGGAGGAGTAGCGATGGCTGTGTTGGCCTGTGCCTACGGGCTGCTCAAAGCCGGAAGCATCTGGTATCCCATCAACCTTCTTGCCGCTACTGTCTACGCGGAATCGGTTAAGCTCGGACCCGCCCAATTGAATTCGTTTCATGCGGACAGTTTCGCGATCGCCCTGGTTCTGCACGGCATAGGATCCGTCTTCGTGGGGCTGCTCTATGGTGCGATGCTCCCCATGTTCGCGCGGCGCCCGATTGTACTCGGAGGGCTGATCGCGCCAGTCCTGTGGTCGGGTCTGCTGTACTCGATTATGCAGCTTCTCAACCCTTTGCTTGCAAGCCGCATTAACTGGTTCTGGTTCACGGCCTCGCAGATAGGCTTCGGCGTCGTAGCGGGCTTCGTCGTTGTGCGGCAGGAGCGTGTCTCGACTCGCGAGAACCTGCCCTTCTTTGTACGCGCGGGAGTTGAAGCTCCCGGAATAGTTCCGCCGCGAGAAAGTGGGGAGAAACGGCCGTGAACGTACTTCGGCATCTTTGTGTACTTGTAGCCCTTCTCGCGACCCTGGCGTCGGGTTGTGGCACGCCACACGGCCAACCGAACAAGGGTTCGGAAGTTCTCGCGCCGACTGAGATTTTGGAGTTTCGCACTCTCTACGCGGAAAACTGCGCAGGATGCCACGGTGCGGACGGACGCGGAGGAGCAGCGATCGCGTTTGCGAATCCTGTTTATCTGGCGATTGCAGACGAGGCTGCCATCCGCAAAGTCATCGCCAACGGCGTGCCGAGAACCGCGATGCCGGCCTTCGCCGAAAGCGCAGGCGGATTCTTGACGGACGCGCAGATCGACGTGATCACCGAAGAAATTCGCTCACGTTGGAGCGAGCAGGGATTTCTGGACGCTGCCGCCGCGCCTTCTTATGCGCTCAAGTCAGCAGGGGACGCCCAGCGAGGCGAAGTCGCTTATAAGACCTACTGCGAGTCTTGCCACGGTCCTGGCGGTGGCGGTGGACGCAAGGCCAGCGCCATTACGGATGATTCGTTTCTTGCGCTGGTCAGCGACCAGGGACTGCGCACGATCGTGATCGCGGGGCGTCCTGAATTAGGCGCGCCCGATTGGCGTGGAAACGTGCCGGGAAAACCGATGTCGGATCAGGAAGTCACCGACGTAGTTGCCTGGCTCGCCTCGCGGCGGGTTCAGAACCCGGGGCAGCCATACTTTGCTTCGAATTACACCCAGCATCAGGAGTCTGAAGATGCCAAACGAAAATAGAATTTCCCGGCGCGGACTATTCATGAAGTTGGGAATTCTCTTCAATGGCCTCGTTGCGACGGCTCTTGCCGTGCCGATCGTACGGTTTCTTTTGTCCTCGGTTACGCGGGGACGCGCTGGTGCTTACCTGTCCTGGGTCCCTCTCGGTCGTGTCAGCGAATTTCCAGAAGGCCAGACGCGGCTGGCCACGTTCCGGAATCCTTATGTGATGCCGACCGACGGCAAGACGGTGGACACGGCCTGCTGGGTGCGGCGGATTGAGGGCGATCAATTCCAGGTTTTTGCCGTTAACTGTGCGCATTTGGGCTGCCCGGTCCGCTGGTTTCCACAATCCGGTTTGTTCATGTGCCCCTGTCACGGCGGAGCTTATTACCGCGATGGCTCACGTGCGTCAGGCCCGCCGGAACGAGGGCTTTTTGAATATCCGCACAAAATTGAGAATGGTCTGGTTACCATCCAAGCCGGTGAGCTACCCACGCCCGGACCGAGCGCTGCTCTCACAGGGAAGAATCCGCCATGCGCGTAATCTCGCAAATTGGAGACTGGTTTGATCGGCGCTTGCAGCTCGCAGCTCCGATTCGCGAAGCCGCGGAACACCCAGTACCGCGAAACACGGCAAGCTGGTGGTACGTGTTCGGGAGCGCTTCACTAACCGTATTTCTCTTGCAGCTGGGGACCGGCATTCTTCTAGCGCTCATCTACGTTCCCTCCGCCAGTGAGGCATGGAACAGTCTCCAGGCTCTGAACCACGATGTAACTCTTGGGTGGTTCATCCGCGCGATGCACGGGTGGGGCTCGAATTTCATGGTGGCGCTTGTTTTGATTCACATGGTCCAGGTCTTTCTGTTTGGTGCCTACAAGTTTCCTCGCGAGCTTACCTGGATTGTCGGCGTGTTCCTTTTGCTGATGACGCTTGGTATGGCGTTCAGCGGGCAAGTGCTGCGGTTTGACCAGGACGCCTACTGGGGACTTGGTATCGGAGCGTCGATCGCCAGCCGAGTTCCTGTTGCGGGTCCTATGATCGTGAAGCTGATGCTCGGCGGTCCGATCATCGCGGGCGCGACGCTCTCACGGTTCTTCGCCCTGCACGTATTCGTGATTCCCGGAATGCTGATCGGATTCGTGTGCCTTCACGTTCTGATGGTCCTGAAACTCGGGATTAACGAGTGGCCGATGCCAGGACGGCTGGTGCAGCGCGCCACCTACGTCCGTCAATATCATGAACTGACGAAGAAGGATGGCGTGCCGTTTGTTCCTTACGCGATCTGGAAGGACTTGTTCTTTGCTGCTTTCATCCTGTTGGCTGTGACTGCATGTGCTCTGTATTTCGGTCCGTTCGGACCAACCGGTAGGCCGGACCCGACGATAATTCAAACGGTGCCGAAACCGGATTACTTTTTCCTATGGCTGTATGCCTTGCTCTCATTGCTTCCGCCGTCTATGGAGACTCCAGCGCTACTCATCGGTCCGGTCGTGGTGATTATCGGTTTGCTCCTCCTACCGTTTCTCTCTGGCGAAGGAGAAAAGAGCTGGCGGCGCAGGCCGATTGCGGTTTTGACGGTCCTGCTGATCGCAATAACGCTAGGAACATTTACACATCTCGCCGGATTTACTCCTTGGAGTCCGCATATGAACGCCTGGAGCGGCGATCCGGTGCCGAAAAGACTCTTACATGGCACCACCGCACTTCAACGACAGGGAGCTCTCGTGTTTCAGGCGAAACAATGCCGCAATTGCCATTCGCTCGGTGAACTCGGCGGACAAAGAGGTCCGGCGCTCGACAATGTCGCCGCGCGGCTCACGCAAGACCAGCTCATCCGCCAGGTGATCCAGGGAGGCGGCAACATGCCTGCGTACGGAAAAAACTTGAGCCCACCGGAAACCACGGCGCTTGTCGCGTTTCTCGAGACCTTACATCCCGAAGGCCAGGCTCCTGCCCGCGATGCTGCAAGCGATATCGTGCTAAGGGAGAGCGGTACGCGTCCGTAGGAACATTTCATGCCGTCCACACACCACAGCGCCATGGGATTGTCGTCGTCTTCGAGTGCAACCGGCCTTGTTGTTCTGGTTCTTATGTCCTTTATGTATGTGCGCAGCTGGCTTCGCGTGCAAGGAGCTTCTGCAAGCGCCATTCCCGGCTGGCGGTTAGCGAGTTTCCTTTTTGGAATATCTTTAGTCTGGGCAGCGCTAGGCTCGCCACTCGTCGCCTACGATCATGACTTGTTGACGGTCCACATGATTCAGCACCTGTTGCTGATGACCTTTGCTCCGGTGCTAATCTTGGTGGGCGAACCCCTACTCGCTTTCTGGCATGGATTGCCACGATTTGGAAAGATCGTGCTCGTCCCCTTGTTTCGACGGCCATTGGTGCAACGGTCTGCGCACAAGCTTTCCCGGCCTGCACTGTGTTGGAGTGTTTCTGCCCTGACACTCGTGGGATGGCATGTGCCAGCACTGTTTACATTGGGGATGCATTCAGAAGTGTGGCACTCTGTCGAGCAGGCGTCGTTTTTGGGGGCTGGGCTTCTTTTCTGGTGGCCAGTTGTTCAACCTTGGCCAAGTATCTCAATCGGGCCACAATGGTCGACCCTTTTATACCTTTTTCTTGCCACGTTGCCGTGCGACATCCTCTCTGGATTTCTTCTGTTCTCTGACCGCGTTGCGTACCCCGTGTATTTTTCGATGCCGCGACACTTTGGCTTTTCTGTTCTAGAAGATCAGCAGTGCGCGGCTGCGCTGATGTGGACCTGCGTCACGCTGGTCTATCTCGTTCCCGCCGCGATTCTCAGTACCCGGCTGCTCTCGCCCCGAAGTCTCCTCTGTGGCGATGTTGTGCAAGAAGTGCGTGGCAGCGCCATGCCACCTGGAGATCCGCAGCACCTGGAGATTGTGTAGAGATGGCAACCGAACCCATTCTTGCGGCGCTCGACGTATCGGAGGTGCAGGGTCGTCGCATCGCAAGCTTCCGCGTATTTTTCGACCTTTGGGAACTAACGAAGCCCGAAATCAACTTCCTAATTGCCATCACGGCAGCGGCTGGGTTCTGGGTTGGCTCACCCGCAGCGCATCCGCATTTTCCGTGGATGCCGTTCATTCATACTCTCTTGGGTACAGTCTTCGTCGCTAGCGGAGCGGCAACACTGAATCAGCTGATCGAGTTGCAGTACGATGCGCAAATGCACCGAACCGCGCGGCGGCCGCTCGCCTCGGGACGAATTGCTCGTTCGCATGCTTTGTGGTTCGGAGTTTTGCTGTCCGTTTTTGGCGTCGTGTACCTCGCCATTTCGACGAACGCCTTTGCGTCTCTCCTGGCCACACTGACCCTTCTCAGCTACTTGTTCTTGTACACGCCCCTAAAACGGATTACACCTCTGTGCACCTTGGTCGGCGCGGTGCCGGGCGCGGCACCCCCGTTGATCGGCTGGACAGCAGCGTGCGGGCATCTGGATGCTGCAGCTTGGGTGCTCTTCGCGATTGTGTTCCTTTGGCAATTCCCTCATTTCATGTCCATCGCGTGGATGTATCGCGAAGACTATGCGCGCGCCGGCTACCTCGTGTTGCCCACAAGCGAGATCAAGAACCGGTTTGTTTCCTGGCAGTGCCTACTGCCCGCTCTATGCCTTTTCTCCGTGGCTACGGTTCCCGTGATTTGCGGTCAGTCAGGAATCGTCTACCTTGCAGGAGCTCTCATTCTTGGAGGCATCTTTCTCTACTATAGCGCGCGTTTTGCCTTTCGACGCTCGGCCGCCTCTGCACGGCAGTTGCTCTTTGCTTCCATCCTCTATCTCCCGGTGCTGTTGGCTCTGCTGGCGTTGGACAAGAAATGAATGCGAAGAAAGGGCTTGAAAGGAACGGCGTGATGCAATTAGTCGGAATTAGTGTCGCGAATAAAGACACGACGCCCTCAACCGTTTTGCCGGCCGGACGAATCTCGCTCAACCGCTTTGCGTGGTTCACGCTTGCGTACAATGTCGCCGTCGTTCTCTGGGGCGCATACGTGCGCGCTACTGGGTCCGGAGCAGGATGTGGCAGCCATTGGCCTCTCTGCAACGGCGAATTCCTCCCTGCGACACCTCAAACCCAAACGGTGATCGAATTCACGCACAGAGTGACGAGTGGTCTGTCGCTTGTGCTTGTAGCCATTCTTTTAATTTGGTGTTGGCGTCGCACCGCAAAGAGTGACTGGAGTCGCTACTCGGCTGTTGCTGTAGTGGTGCTTTTGTTCAATGAAGCTGTCATTGGTTCCCTGCTAGTCTTGCTGGATCACGCTGGCGGCTTGGACAGATCTGCGACCCACGCTTTCTTTTTGTGCCTGCATTTTGGAAATACCCTCCTGCTGCTTGCTGCTCTGGCACTCACCGCAGGGTGCCTTTCGAATGACAACCGACGTTTGGGTGTGGTTGCAAGACCCTATCAGGCGATCGCGACGGGGCTCGGCCTGGTGTCGGTAATCGTCATCGGAATGACCGGCTCGCTGGCCAGTTTTGACGACACTATCTTTCCTGCCGACTCACTGCCGCACGCGGTCGTGCAAGACTTCTCATCGAACAGTCACATTCTGTTGCGCTTGAGGGTACTCCACCTATCGCCGCTGTGATCGGTTCCATCTATGTATTGTGGCTGCTCCAGGATTTCTGGCGAAAGCAAGAGCGCTCGCCTTGGATGCTCCTTCTTACCGTCACGCTGACTGATGGGCGGGACATCCTCGTGCGCGTGCACTCGCAGTGCCTCACCGGCGATGTTTTGCGGTCGACGCGTTGTGATTGCGGCGCACAGCGTGACAAGGCCATGCGCAGGATCGCGACAGAAGGTCGCGGAATTTTACTTTACTTGAACCAAGAAGGACGAGGGATTGGTCTAGCCAACAAGATTCGCGCTTACGGCCTGCAGGATGAAGGACTCGACACAGTAGAGGCCAATGAACGCCTTGGGTTCAAACCAGATCAACGGGACTACGGCATCGGCGTGCAGATCCTGCGAGAGCTTGGTGTGCGCTCAATGCGTTTGTTAAGCAATAATCCCCGAAAGCTCGTTGCAATCGAAGGCTATGGATTATCAGTCACGAAATGGCTGCCTCTCGAGATACCTGCGTCAGCTACAACACTGCGGTATTTGACGACCAAACGAAACAAGCTCGGGCACGTCTTGCACGGACTCTGACACTGCTCTTAGGAAACGTCGACCGCATTGTCCACGCGCACAGGCCTGGCTTCCTGCAGTCATCAACATCATTTTTGTGTCTGTGAGTCACGAACATATAGAAAGCCGCTCGTGCCTTTTGGATTGAGTTCGAAAGCTCCCGCCGTCAAAGCCTAGGCAGTTGAGTGAACGAATTGACAGCGGTTCTGCAGGTTGAAACATCCCGGAAAAAATAACGCCCCTCTTTTCAGCGCCCTATGTCGACGACATCTTTGGCTGACAGGATGCTTTTATTCGTCATGGAAATCACAAACACACGGCAAAGGGAGCAAGAGGAAACTTCTTGGCGAGTTCAACAAAAGAAATCAAAAAAGCACTTCCTCAGCCTAATTCTGACTTCTACCAACTCGTAGAGACTTTGCCCACCGATGAGCTGGCGGTTCTGAAGCAGGTACGCACGTTCATGGAGACGAAAGTCGCACCGATCATCACGAAGTATTGGGTCGAGGACTCTTTCCCATTTGAGTTGTTGCCCGCTATCAAGGAACTCAATATCGGCGGCGTTGCCATGAACGGATATGGCTGCCGAGGCGGAAGTGCGCAGCTATTTGGCTTGATCGCCATGGAGATGGCGCGTGTCGATTCCTCAATCTCCACATTCTTCGGCGTGCACAACGGCTTGGCGATGGGATCCATCTTTATGGGTGGTTCAGAGGAACAAAAGCAAAAATGGCTGCCCCCGATGGCCCGGTGGGAAAAGATCGGCTGCTTCGGCTTGACAGAGCCACTCGTCGGCTCAGGAACCTCTGGCGGACTTACAACTACAGCCAAGCGTGATGGCGACACATGGATCCTGAACGGCCAGAAGAAATGGATCGGCAATTCTCCGTGGTGCGACATCTCGATCATCTGGGCTCGCGATCTCGCCGACAATCAAGTCAAGGCGTTTATCGTCGAGAACAAGACCACACCCGGCTTCAAGGTCGACAAAATCCAGAACAAGATCGCTCTCAAGGTCGTGCAGAACGGCTTGATCACGATGGAGAACTGCCGCGTTCCGGAGGAAAACCGTCTGCAAGCAGATGAATCGTTCCGCGACACAGCCCGCGTCCTGAAAATGACGCGATTCATGGTCGGCTGGGAGGCAACGGGATGCGCCATGGGCGCCTACGAAAATGCGGTCAAGTACTGCCAGGAGCGTTTGCAGTTCGGCAAGCCCATCGGCTCATTCCAGATGGTGCAAGACCTCCTGGCAAGAATGCTCGCCAACATCACCGCTTCGCAATGCCTCTTGGTACGCATGTCCCAGTTGCAGGCCGAAAACAAGATGACTGACGCTCATGCATCGCTCGCCAAGGCGTTCACTACAGGCAAGTGCCGCGAGACGGTAGCGTGGGCCCGCGAACTGCTCGGCGGCAACGGCATCGCCGCTGAGTACAACGTTGGGCGGTTCTTCGTGGATGCGGAAGCGCTCTACTCTTATGAGGGGACCTTCCAGATGCAAAACCTGATACTCGGAAAGACCATCACGGGGCTCAGCGCATTCGTCTAACCGGCCAAGAGCCTCCGGCTGAAATGACGCTCGCTAAATGAAAACGATAAAGAAAGGAATGGGGGATTCCGATGCCATCCTCTAAAGCTTCAAAGTCCGAGACAGTGAAGGCCGTCGACACCAAGACTGTCGGCCGTTTGTACTTTTTGAATCTGGCCGCAGGTCACATCCTTACGTCTAATCCCGACGGCTCTGATTTGAAAACCATCGTCCACGAAGGACGAAAACTTCCCGACGGCATCGTGGTCGACGTCGCAGGTGGCTACATCTACTGGACAAATATGGGGAATCCAAAGGCCAACGACGGCACGATCGATCGTGCTGACCTCGATGGAACTAACGTCAAGAACATTGTCCCGCCCGGCGCTACTTGGACTCCCAAACAACTCCAGCTCGATGCGAAGAACGGGAAACTTTACTGGTCGGACCGCGAAGGCATGCGAGTCATGCGCTCGAATCTCGACGGTTCAAAGATCGAAGCACTGGTGGACACCAGCCAGGGCGACGCCCGCCCCGGCCCGGACGCGACGAAATGGTGTGTAGGAATCGCTCTTGATGTGGAGGGCGGTAAGGTCTACTGGACACAGAAGGGGCCAGACAACGCGGGTCGCGGTCGCATCTTCCGCGCCAATCTGGCGATCCCACGGGGTCAAACTCCGGCAAGCCGCAAAGACGTCGAACTTCTTTACGACAACTTACCCGAGCCAATTGATCTCGATCTCGACCTTGGCAACCGGATGATGTACTGGACCGACCGCGGAGACCCGCCGCGCGGCAACACGGTGAATCGAGCGCTGATGGATACGACGCCCGGGACGCGCAAAGAGCCGGAAATTGTCTTTAACCACATGATGGAAGGCATCGGTCTGTCGTTGGATCTGACGAACAGGCGCATGTTCTTAACCGATCTGGGGGGGTCTGTTTACAGTGCCAATCTTGACGGGTCTAACACGAAAAATCTGCTGTTCGCACAAGGAAATCTGTCTGGCATCGCCTACGTGGAGTTTTCTGCCGGATCCTAGTTCGGCTTGGATTGATCGCGATACCAAGAGGAGAAAATCATGAGTTCGCCGGCTTCCGCCTTGAAATTCGAGAACGTTCTGTATGAGAAGAAGGGTCCGATTGCCTATGTGACCATCAACAGACCCAAAGTACTTAACGCTCTGAACGCGAAAACCATTTCCGAATTGCGATCCGCGTTCGAAGACGCCCGCGATGATTTCGAGGTGCGTGGAGTCGTCTTCACCGGAGCCGGGGATAAGTCGTTTGCGGCTGGGGCGGACATCAACGAAATGGCCGACGACAACCCGCTCACGGCGGAAGAGAAAACGCGGTCTGGCCAAGCGCTGACTGACCTAATTGAAAACCTCGGCAAGCCCGTCGTCGCCGCTGTCAATGGTTTTGCGCTCGGCGGTGGCTGCGAACTTTCGATGGCCAGCACGATTCGAATCGCCGCTGAAACTGCGAAGTTCGGTCAGCCTGAAGTGAAGATCGGAGTGATGCCGGGATACGGCGGAACGCAGCGTCTTCCTAGGTTGATCGGTAAAGGCCGGGCATTGCAACTCATTCTTTCAGGTGAAGTGATCGACGCGCAAGAAGCCTATCGCATCGGCCTGGTGAACGAAGTCGTTCCAGGCGGCAGTCTCCCCGCAAGTGCGGAAGCAATTCTCAACCAGTTTATCTCCAACGCTCCAGTCGGCGTGAAGTACTCCATTGAGGCAGTAAACAAAGGATTGGATGCGAGCCTCGCGGAGGGCCTGCTCCTTGAAGCATCGCTGTTCGCGATTTGCGCGGGGACCGAAGACAAGAAGGAAGGAACTTCTGCCTTTCTTGCGAAACGTGCTCCCAAGTTTCAGGGACGCTAGCGCACTTGAAACGGAGCACTCGAGCATCAACATCGAAATTGCACCATGACTCGATTTCACGACAAGGAGATGTTATGGGAGAGGAAAACATTTTTTCTGGCTTGAAAGTGGTGGACCTAGCCAGCTTTATCGCAGGTCCTTGTGCGGCCACGATCCTGTCCGATTTCGGCGCGGAAGTTGTCAAAATCGAACCGCCTGAGGGAGAGCCGTGGCGAAAGGGGCAGAAGGTCCCGCCCCAGCCGCATTCCGACGAGCCTTATCCCTTTCAATTGGCCAATCGAAACAAGCTTGGCCTTGCGCTCAATCTGAAAGCTGAGGGCGCCCAGCAGGTTCTCGAGCGGTTAGCCAAGTGGGCCGACGTATTCATTGTCAACACACCGCATGCCGCGCGCAAAAAATTGAAGCTGGAATATGACGATGTCGCGCAATGGAATCCGCGTCTGATCTATGCCGATCTCACTGGCTTCGGCGAGAAGGGGCCGGACGCCGCTCTTCCCGGATTCGATCTCACGGCCTTCTGGGCGCGAAGCGGCTTGCTATACATGACACGCGATGCTGGAGAGCCGCCGACTTGGCCGGTGGCTGGTAGCGGCGACAATGCCACTGCGGTTGCCATTTATGCCGCAGTTGTAACCGCTCTTTATCGTCGCGAACGCACCGGTAAAGGATCCTACGTCACGACTTCGCTCCTTGCTGCGGGTGTCTGGTCGGCCAGTGTCTTTATCCAGGCCGCTCTATGCGGTGCGAATTTCTATGGGCTGCACGATCGAACACATCCCGCAAATGCAGCTTTGAACACGTATCGCTCTTCCGATGGGACCTGGTTCGTTCTTGTGGCCACTCCGAACAAGGTACCCGCGGTTCTGAAAGCAATGGGCCGGGAGGATATCTTAACGGATCCGCGATTCTCCGATCCTGCCAAGCTGGCGCAGAACCGGCCGCAACTGACGACAATGCTCGATGAGATTTTCGGTTCGCAGCCAATGTCGCATTGGTATGAGGTCTTCAACGGAGTTCACGTCCCCTTCGGCGCCGTCCGTGAGCCGCAGGAAGTCGTTAATGATCCGCAATTGCGAGCGAATGACATAGTCGTTCCGCTCGAAGGAGCCGGCGAAAAGTTGACCTCGACCATAAGCAGTCCTATTCAAGTGCACGGTGTTACAAAGGTGCCTGCCAGGCGCGCGCCGGAAATCGGCGAGCACAACGATGAAGTTCTGAAGGAACTCGGATTCACAAGTGATGACATCGCAGGCCTGCGTGCCAGCCACGCTATCCCGCGCGCCCAGCAATTGGAATCGACGGCCGGAGGAGCACGATGATCGACATTGTTACGGACGGTCACGGAAGTGTTCTGCTAATCCTGGGCAGACTTGGACAAAAGCGTAGGGGATCGAGGCAGCGTGTTGCAACCTAGGATCATCGTCGTCGGCGTGGGTTTTGGGGGATTAGCGGCGGCGAAAGCTTTGAAGAATACGCCGGCGAGAATAATCCTGATTGACCGTACAAACCATCACTTGTTTCAACCCTTGCTCTATCAGGTGGCGACCTCGGTCCTTACACCCAGTCAAATTGCGACCCCAATTCGCAGCATTTTCCGGAATCAGAAGAACACGACAGTAATCATGGGGGAAGTCACGGGGGTTGATAAGGATCAGAAGTACGTCATTGCTAGTGACGCCGACCGGCAGAACGTACCGATTGCCTACGACTATCTAATCCTGGCGACCGGCGCTAGTCACAGCTACTTCGGTCACAATGAATTTGCGGAGTACGCGCCGGGTTTGAAGAGTCTAGCGGACGCTGAGGCAGCCAGAAACAAGATCTTGCACGCGTTCGAATTAGCAGAAGCCGAGAAAGATCCCTCTCGCCATCCGGAATTGCTCACCTTCGTTCTCGTTGGTGCCGGTCCCACAGGTGTCGAAATGGCGGGCGCCCTAGCGATCTTGGTTCGAACCACGTTGAAATCAGACTTCCGAAGGATTAATCCAAGCTCAGCAAGAATCGTGCTGGTCGATATGGCTCCCACAATCTTGGGCGCGTTTTCGGAGAGTCTTTCCAAAGCCGCGAAGCAACGACTCGATAAGTTGGGCGTCGAAGTTCGCCTCGGACACAGCGTCGATCAGATCGACGCAGACGGTGTCGTGATTGCTGGCGAGCGAATCCCAAGCAAGACGGTAATCTGGACTGCGGGCGTTGCACCGTCGCCTGTGGGCAAGTGGCTGAATGTCGAGACAGATCGGGCGGGGAGGGTACGCATTTTGAGCGATC
>Ga0207106_1014_pt1 | contig 55647 bp, 56 predicted proteins | sample Alteio_BWMinHeat_78_FD_153535 | JGI IMG/M metagenome (GOLD analysis project Ga0207106, IMG submission 153535) | Enriched cells from forest soil in Barre Woods Harvard Forest LTER site, Petersham, Massachusetts, United States -... | ecosystem: Environmental > Terrestrial > Soil > Temperate forest >...
TTGCGCTTGTAGCGGCATAGTCTGCATCGGGGCTGATACAACTTGTGTTATCTGCTCTTCTTTTTGTTTTATAGTTATGCGGAAATCTTTTTGTTCTACTGTTAATTCTCCAATATTGGACTTGCTGATCATTTTGATCAGCTCCTGAATTTGCTTGAAATCCATGTTTTTCAATTTAGTAAGAATAGTTTGGTTTAAACAAAAGGAAAGAACCGCGATTTACATGATTTTTTGGATAACCAGGAAACTATAAAACCATTCAATAAAACGATTCCAAAAAAGAAACCATTTTATTTTATACTTCATTTTATCCTGTAATCCAGGTTCTTTCAATTTATTCAGAATAGTTTGGTTAAAACAGGATGGCTAAGATAGGAAATTAAACCCCAAACCCCTAAAGGGGCTTTCGTGAAATTTCTTTATGAAAGTATGATTTAAATGTTTAGAGTTTTCTTGCTCTCCTTTAGGGGATGGGGTTTTCTACTTCACTCTTTCTACATATTCGCCTGTTTTGGTATTGATACGGATAAGTTCACCTTCATTTACGAACAATGGCACATTTACCGTGGCACCCGTTTCAATCTTAGCTGGTTTTAATGTCCGGGTAGCCGTATCTCCTCTTAAACCAGGTTCACTATAGGTTACTTTAACTACAATTTTATCCGGTAGCTCCACAGTCATTGGCAGATCCGTATCAGTATTGATCAAAATACTCACTTCCTGTCCTTCCTTTAAAAATTGCGGAGCATCTACCACATTTTCCTGCAAACTCACCTGCTCAAAAGTTTCGGTATTCATGAAATTATAACCGGTATCATCCCTGTACAAAAACTGGTAAGATTTTTTCTCAACCCTTATAGGAAAAATAGAATCCCCGCTATTCCAGGTCTTTTCAATAGTGCGGCTATTATCTACTCCTTTTAATCTTGCCCACACCTTAGCAGCTGCACGGGCAGTTTTATTTTCACCAAATTCTATAACCGTATAAAGACTGCCATCTAATTTGATGATCATTCCCCTGCCAATATCTGATGTGGTTGCCATAATTATAAAAAATAAAAAATAACAAATTCCAAATAACAAATAACAAATTCCAATTGGGCCGCAAAGATAAGCTTTGATGGTTAGCCGGCAAAGAAGAGAGTTTGGTAATTTTCAACCCGTGAACGACCCGATATTTAAAAAGTTAGTGCTTATATAGCCCATGATTTAAATCATAGGCTATGTCAAAATTTTCAACCTGAGTTATTATTTAAAAACATTGGGCTTTTATTACGTTTAAAATCTTTTTCTTTGTTGAATGAAAAAAACATTCCTGTTTTCGATACTAATTTTAGTGACTGTCATTTCGTTTTCACAGCAAGATTCTACCGTCGCTCCTTATAAACGTTTTCCGGTCATCCCGGCATTTAAACTATTGAATGTTGACAGCAGCAGCTATTTCACAAAAAATGATCTTAAAAAAAATAAGCCGGTTATCATTATGTTATTCAATCCCGATTGTGATCACTGCAAACACGAAACCGAAGAGATCATAAAAAATATTGACCAGTTAAAAAATATACAGATCGTAATGGCTACCATGATGACATTTGACGCGATGAAATCTTTTTATGAAAAATATGATCTGAAACGATTTGATAACATCCGGGTAGGCAAGGATATTAGTTATATGCTCCCGACATTCTATAGTATTCGATTTATGCCATACCTGGCGATGTACGACAAAAAGGGGAATCTGCTCACCACTTTTGAAGGTGCAATGAAAATTGAAGACCTGATAAATGTTTTCAAATAAAACAATCCTTAAACGCTTGGCTGCTAATTTTAAGTAACATATTATTTCATGTATTCTAAGATAAAATATTGTTCATGAGACTGGCATGATTTTATGATTCTGCATGTTGCCGCATGACCAACTTACTTACAGAAAGTTTTTTTACCCTGGGCGGAAATTGGTTTCCGTCTGTCTCTCATTTTTCATTATTTCATTTTTGACCTGTTCGTTACATGCACAAAATAACATCACTACCGGTTATCCTTTCAACCAGGGAACCACCGATACGATATCCCCTGTTGAATCGACAAAAAACGGTGAAGAAAGAAATAGCAAAATAAAATCGTTCATTGAAAAGAAATTAAGACCGGACACGGCACATCCTGAAAAGCTGAAAATTTTCTTTATTCCTCTGTTCAGCCCGCCTGAATATAAAATCTTCGAAGATGATCCGACGGGCTTGTTCACAAAATCGGGTGTCAGAGTAAGTGTAAATGCAAGGTATATTTCACGATCATGGCGCGCCTTACAATACCGGCATACACATTTAATAAGCGCTAATTATGGATTTATAAGAACATCTGCGAACATTGGATATATCGGACGATTCGGCCATGCCATTGGCCCCTTCGATTTCGTGATAAAGGCAAGATATGATCTCCGCGGTGTTCAAAATTATTTTGGTACAGGAAATGAAACAGTTGATACAAATTCGAAATTAAATTATTATCGCACCATCACAACAAGAGCTTACGGAGGTGTGGGGCTTTCCGCAACAATAGGCCAGTATCAAAACTTTGATTTTTCTATATTCTACCGTAATGTAAAGGTGCAAAACAACACCGGGTATTTTGCGACAATGGATCATGTTATTGATTCACCCCTGTTCAGCAACACCCGGTTTAGCGGTGTCGAAGCGGCCTATCATTTTCGCAATGTTAACAATACGAAATTTCCAACCTCGGGAATTGATTTCTTATTGGCTGCTGATTACGTTCAAAATCTGAAACAAACTAATCGTTCTTTTACAAATATGGTTTCTTCTTTTTCTTTCTACGTCCCATTTGGACGATCATTTAGTTTCGCCTCAAGAGTTGGAGGCGCTGCGCTTGCCGGTGACGCAGATTTTTATGACCTCAATAAATTAGGAGGTTATGTAAATTTAAGAGGCTACGCCAGGGAAAGATTTTCCGGCAAGACGATCTTCTATAACAATAATGAAGTTCGTTGGGTTACCGATACAAGAAATCATTTCTTTGATGGACAAATTGGTTTGCTTGCATTTTATGATGATGGCAGAGTGTGGCAACCGCTCGAAAGATCCAATATATGGCATACCGGTTATGGTGCGGGACTTATCTTAATCCCTTTTGGTAGAGTGGCATTAAACGGAACTTATTGCATTTCGAAGGACGGCAGCTTTATTCAATTGAAAGCAGGAATGCTTTTCTGAAATTATACTTACCTGCTTTGTGTCCGTCGTGTCTTCTTTTATTACTGCAACACAAAAAAAATTCACTCATTGAATTATAAACAATAAACTTCCAATACATTTGCAACCTGAAAAAAAGGTACTTTTCCAATTAAATTTTTTGAAATGAAAATCACTGTCGTAGGTGCCGGCGCTGTAGGCGCAACCTGTGCCGATAATATTGCCCGCAAAGAATTAGCTGATGAGTTGGTTTTATTAGATATCAAAGAAGGTCTTGCGGAGGGTAAGGCGCAGGATATGATGCAGACCGCCGCTCTTCTTGGTTTTGATACAAGGATCACCGGCAGCACAAATGATTATTCAAAAACCGCAGGCAGTAATGTAGTTGTTATTACTTCAGGCATTCCCCGCAAGCCGGGTATGACACGCGAAGAATTGATCGGCACGAATGCGGGTATTGTCAAAGCTGTTTGTGAGAATATTTTGAAGTATTCTCCCGATACGATCATCGTTGTAATCAGTAATCCCATGGATACGATGACATATCTTGCTTTGACTTCAACCGGCTTACCAAAAAATCGCATCATCGGTATGGGCGGAATTTTAGACAGTGCAAGATTCAGGTATCAATTGAGCCGGCATTTGGGTTGCAGCCCTGCCGATCTCAATGCTGTTGTTATAGGTGGTCACGGCGACACGACGATGATCCCGTTGATTCGTTTTGCTACCTGGAGCAGCACACCGGTCACAAAATTTTTAAATGCAGATCAGCAAAAACAAATTGTAGCCGATACCATGGTGGGTGGTGCTACATTAACTAAACTGTTGGGCACCTCTGCCTGGTATGCTCCCGGTGCTGCAGGTCTTGCTTTAGTTGAAGCGATCGTGCGTGATGAGAAAAAATTATTTACCTGTTGTGTTGCCTTGAATGGTGAGTATGGACAAAAAGATATCTGCCTCGGTGTTCCGGTTATACTTGGAAAAAATGGCTGGGAAAAAATTATTGAATTTGACCTCGATGATGATGAAAAAGCAGCATTCAATAAAAGTGCAGATGCTGTAAGAAGCATGAACGATGTGCTGAAGACTTTGTAAGATATTTTTTTGGTACTTAGCTGCATTACTACTATTTGGCTTTAGTTCCGCCTCAGGCGGACTCTTGTACTTCCTGTTCTCTATTCAGCTATACCTGTTTACTCACTTCAAGCTTCGGCCATCCTTCACTTCAATTTTATCCACGGAATGAAGAACACGGAGAAGCACGATAACCAAAAGAAATTCCAATCTTCAGAGTCTTGTCATGCCGACCGCGTGCGCTAAAGCTATAGCGGTGGCGCAGGAACGAGGCATCTCAGAGATTGCAAAGTTTGAGATTTCTCTCCGTCTTAGGCGGATCGAAATGACAACAGACTCTGTGAATGGCATTGTCTTTCAATATCGAACAACCAAAAGAAATTTCAATCCGTAGAGTTTGTGATGTCAGAAGTCAGATATCAATGGCTTTTATATGGTTCAAAACACCCATCACTAATTTTAACTCAAAAGAACTCTTCATGCTGTTAAAAAATAAAATTGCTCTTGTTTATGGTGCGCCGGTTCAATGGGCGGCGCTGTAACCCGTGCTTTTGCAAAAGAAGGAGCTACTGTCTTTGCTTACGGGACACAGTTGATTCGAATCAATTACAGTCGAACGTGATCGAACCTCAACCGAAGGACAACCGAAGGACAAGAAAGTGGTTGATAAAATTTTGCTCAAGTAGAATCCATGTGTTGCCTGCTGCAATCGCCATATTGTCATATTTCACATTGCTATTGATGATCAATTGAAACACCTGTGACTAAGATTTTCTGTAACAGCAACCGACATTTCTTAATTATCATCTAAGAGAAAAAGGATTAAACCCTTTAATGCGGTTATTGATATAGTCGCTTCAATCTTTGCTGTAATTATAAAAAAACAATTGAATTAACATCCCATATGCGGCAACACCTGGACATTATTTTTTAGCAGCAATGAGAATAAAATCATTGCAACAAGTTTTTTTCCTATTTCAATTTGGCTGAATTGAATTTAATTGAAAAAAATTCATGACAGCCATTACTTTGTGATTAAAACTTCACGACGGCGAAGAAAGAATTTTTATCGAATTTCCTTATAGCAGAAAGATCAATGATGCCGTTCGACAAGTACAAGGCATCAAATGGAGTCGGACAAACAGAAGCTGGCATTTATCTGCACAAAAAAATTCTGTTATGACATTGAGGCAAAAGATAAATTCACTTGCTGAGCTTGATTCAAGTTTATTAAAAAGGCAACTGGAAGAAAGAAACAGGCAACCATTTCGTACGCTGCCTGCGCCCACAAAAAAAATCATGCTCCATGAATTGTGCGACGATAATCAGCTTGCGCTTGATATTTTTATAAAAACCCTGCAACTGAAAGCCTATAGCACCAACACCATTAAAACATACAGAACAGAATTTGGTGTTCTTCTTAAATTACTGGCCAGACATTCGGTAAATAATTTGCAGGAGGCGCATATCAAGTCCTATTTACTTTATTTATTGCAAAAAAGAAGTTACAGTGAGTCACACGCACATACAGCTATTAACGCTATCAAATTTTATTTTGAAAAAGTGTTGAACAGGCCGCAGATCGTTGTTCATATTCCGAGACCCAGGAAACCCTGGCAATTGCCAAAAGTGCATGCTACTGAGCAGGTAAAAAAAATAATTCAATCTACCGGTAATGAAAAACATAAAACTATGCTGATGCTGGCTTATGCTTCGGGATTGCGATTGCAGGAGATCATCAATTTAAAACCGGGAGATATAAACTCAGCGAGGATGGTAATTGAAGTAAGACGGGGAAAAGGCAAGAAAGACAGGCAGGTAGTTTTATCAGAAAAATTATTGCAACAGCTAAGAAACTATTTTAAAAAATACAGGCCAACCAATTGGTTGTTCGAAGGAAAAGTTGGTGAACAATATGGATACAGGACATTACAGGAAGTGTTTGCCAATGCAAAGGAAAAAGCAGGCATAAAAACACAAGGCGGCATTCATACCATGAGGCATAGTTTTGCAACTCATTTATTGGAAAATGGAACTGATATAAGGCTGATACAGGAACTGCTTGGCCATAACAGCATAAAGACCACGACACGCTTCACCCATGTCAGCAAGGCGCAGATTGGCAAGATAAAAAGTCCGCTTGATGAATTGGATTTATAGCTACCACATAAAGCCGCCCCAGGAAACATAAATGCGGGGTAAGTATGTATTGATTTCAGTTCTGAAGCTATTCGAAATTTTGGAGAAACAACATATATTTACGCGTTGTGCGTCATGCTGGCGAACATTCTGATACTTTGACCAACTAATAAACCAAATAAATGCCAGATAATTCAGACGACGAACTTTTAGACAATCCGATAAAAACTCAATCGGAAAATCTTCCAGACGAAATTATTCCTGCTAAAGACACAGAAACTATTAAGCCAAATCTAGAATCAGAAAATATGGAAGTACATCATCATCACGACCTGCATCATAAATCGAAACCTTGGAAAGAATATTTCCTAGAATTTTTAATGATATTTCTTGCGGTAACTCTTGGTTTTTTTACTGAAAATTTAAGGGAGCATTATGTAGAGAATGAAAGAGCTGAACAATATGCTCACTCCCTTTATGATGATTTTAAAGTTGACACAGCAACTATACAAAGAACCTACGATGAAAAAGAATGGATACAGTCTAAATTTGACAGTGCAGAAATTATACTAGCATCCAACGATTTAAGTAAAAACAATGAATTTATTTACTACATTGAAAGGTATGTAACATTTAATGATATATTCTCGCCACAGGATGTAACCTACCAACAATTACGAAGCTCTGGAAATTTTCGATATATCAAAAATATTGTCTTGTATAAAAGTATTGCTGATTATTACAATCTTTATTCTCGTTATCAATCAATTGATGGAAATTTTGGGGTAATAGATAAAAATGAGTTGTCTGAAATTGAGGCAAAACTTTTTAATCCCAGGGATCTAACTAGCCTTGATAATTATAATCCAACTAATTTTTATGACCTCGCATTACGCTCAGAGAAAAAATTAGCGCCTTTAATAAATGATAAAATGAATTTAAATCTCCTTTATATCAAAATTAACAATGCTAAGTGGCGAACTAATGTATCTAAATTATTTTTAGGTTGGCTTAAATAAAGAGCTACGAACATACTTAACGAACTAAAACGAGAATACAAACTGAAATAAATTAATACCCCAATTTTAAGCACTCAAACTAAGCACGAACGCACAACATTGGGTTTGCTGCTATGCTGGCTGACGAATAAATCCTCATCTTTTTGTTAGCTATCAGCAGCGGTTCGGTCAGACGTAATTCTATTGAGTTTTTGTTCTTATCTTCATCATTAGTAATTCTATTGGGCTTCAGTTCCGGGCTGGACGAACATAAATTCCAGCACAGCAGCAAGCCGTGGGCGTTGCTTGCAATGCGCCAGGACAGTTCCTCAAAAAGCAAAACTTAAACAATGACAAATCTCACCTACATATCACCCTTTTTTATTGTTACGAGTTTAAAGATTTCCGTTTCATTCTATGTAGATAAACTTGGATTTGAAATCCGGTATATTGGCCCGGATGACAACCCCTATTGGGCTATTGTTGGTCGCGACAATATTTCCATTATGCTTAAGGGAATTGCTCCTGATGTAAAACCAGTTCCTAATCATACACATCATCACTGGGCTCCCTGGGATGCATACATATCTACTGCAGAACCAGATACGTTGTTTGAAGAATATCGTTCAAATGGTGTAACATTTTGCAAGCCCATCCATGACAATAGTGATAATTTAAGGGGTTTTGAAATAGAAGATGCCGATGGGTATGTTTTATTTTTCGGACGACCCAATTCTTAGCAATCAGCTTTCGGTTACAAGACGTTTTATTTTTTGCGAAGAACATTAAAATAAGGCACTCCAAGCAACATTGCATTGCCGAAATGCCGGTGACAGAATATGATCTTAACTTTTGTAATTCTATTTAACTTTAGTACTGCGCCCTAAAAAAGACAAGTTACGGCGCTGCAGAGCTGCAGGACCACAGACTTCCGGCACTTCGGCAATGCGTTAACGTTAGCGGTCATTGTATAACAGCATAACTTTTAAGTGACTGACATATTATTCACTGTCTCAAATAACTATTTGCAACAATTTACAAAACAATAAAATGAATATCATAATTACAATTCTTCTTGTAGTGGCAGGCATAATTATCTTGCTGTTACTCATTGCACTTTTCATGAAGAGAGAACATTATGTCAAACGTGAAATTATCATCAATGCGCCTCGACAAAAAGTATTTGACTATTTAAAACTGCTCAAAAACCAAGACAAGTTCAATAAATGGGCAATGGCTGACCCCGACAGGAACAGAGAATTCAAAGGAACAGACGGAACAGTTGGGTTCACTATTTCTTGGAACGGAGACAAACATGTCGGTGAAGGAGAAAAGAAAATTACGAACATCATTGAAGGGAAAAGAATTGAAACCCAAATTCGTTTTGTAAGACCAATGGTAACCATTGCCAATGTAATAATGGAGACAGAATCTTTATCCGATAATCAAACCAAAGTTTACTTGAGCAATGCTGGTACATTGAAATATCCTATGAACATAATGATTCCAATAGCAGAAAAAAGGTTTCCAAAAGATATGGATATTAGTTTATCAACTTTGAAAAGCATTCTCGAAAAATAATAACAACATTCAAAAACAACGAACCGCTAACACTGGGTTTTGTGCAAGTGTGGCTCGACAAACAAACATCAGCCAATTGCAAATCCAAGCTGTGGTTCGGGCTGGACAAACAACTTTCAACTTTAGTTCTTAATTTAAGCAATATATTTTCAATCAGCAGCGGTTGTGGGCGGAAGGATTTCTAATTCCACACCTACACAAAGCCGTGGTCGTTAGCGGTCATTTTATGACGACCCTCCAAGCCGACAATTCCAACTGACTTTCTTTCAATCTGAAAAAAAATTTGAGAAACCGAATGGCTGCGCATATATTTGCAACCGATTAGCTGCGCAAGTAAAAATTTAAAAAAAATGAGACGAGATATTTTTCAGGCAATAGCCGACCCGACAAGGCGGGCAATTATTACCTTAATTGCATTGCAGCCAATGACACCGAACGCCATTGCTGACAACTTCAACACTACCCGACAATCTGTTTCTAAACACCTTCGCATACTCACAGAATGCGAACTGGTAAAACAGGAACAAAAAGGCAGAGAAATTTACTACTCACTTGAAATTGAAAAAATGAAAGAGATTGATAAATGGCTGAACAAATTCAGAAAAATTTGGGAGGCCCGGTTCAATCAACTTGACAAAGTATTATTAACAATTAAAAAACCAAAAAAATGACAAACGATTTGCTATTTGATTTTACCGTTGACAAAACAACAAAAACGGTATTCGTAAACAGGGAATTTGCTGCCGGCCTTTCGCTGGTATGGGATGCTTTTACCAAACAAGAAATTCTTGACCAATGGTGGGGGCCTAAACCCTGGACATCAAAAACAAAATTTATGGATTTCAAAGTTGGTGGACGAAGATTTTTTGCTATGGTAAGCCCTGAGGGAGAAGAGCGTTGGTCAATTCAGAAATTTACTTCCATTAGTCCAAAAACCAATTTCAAAATGTCGAATGCTTTTGCAGACAAAGATGAAAACCCTGAATTGCCAGGTTCTGATTGGGATTTAAACTTCAGCGAACAAAACGGAACGACAAAAGTCAGTATTACTATTTACAATGAATCCCTTGCCCGCTTAGAGAAGATAATTGAGGGCTTCAAGGAAGGATTTACTATGTGCTTACAACAGCTGGACGAATTACTATTAACATTGAAGAATAAGTAAGTATAACGGCCAACGAAAATGCAGGTAGCATAAATAGTAATTTGTTAAGAAATGGTTGAAGTTTTTAAAACAAATGTTCAGAAAAAGGCACAAAGCAAAATGCTGCTTTCTATTTTGTCTGAAGCATTCCCATCGTTCAAAATTAATTTTGACCTTTCAGATTGTGATAAGGTGCTTAGAGTTGAAGGAGACAATATGGAGGCGTTAAGGATAATGATACTCGTAAAGGAGTATGGCTTTAAGTGTGAGATATTAGACTAACAGCAAAAACAACGGGGAAGCTGAAAACCGAATAGAGTAAGCATAAAAATTAAAATTCAAAAAGATGAGAAAAATAATCGTTTCATCATTTATTACATTAGATGGAGTAATGCAGGCACCTGGTGGACCTGAGGAAGATACATCGGGCGGTTTCAAATATGGCGGTTGGTCTGCACCTTATTCTGACGATGTTGGTGGTAAGATCATGCAAAAACAGATGAAACCTGCAGACCTTCTTTTGGGCAGAAAGACATTTGAGATCTTTGCTTCCTACTGGCCTGAACACGCAGACTATTGGCCAGGTATCAATGATGTCACAAAATATGTCATGTCAAAGACCATGAAAAAGTCAGATTGGAAAAACACAGTTTTCCTCAAAAGCCTGGCGGATATCGAAAAGCTCAAAAATTCAAAAGGTTCTGACATTAAAGTTTGGGGCAGTAGTAAGCTTATTCAGCTACTACTTAAGAATGATTTAGTGGACGAACTCTGGCTCAAAATTTACCCATTGGCTCTTGGTAAAGGGAAAAAGTTGTTTGACAATGGCACGATCCCGGCAGCCTTTACATTAACAGAGAGTTTGGTTACACCAACCGGAGTGATTGTTGCCAATTACAAGCGAGCGGGAAAAGTCAAGACAGGTACTATTGGATCTTAAGGAGAAATAAATTAAGAAAAAATAATTGTTTCATCAGGGGGATGGAGGCCGAACCACGACTGCACCACCGACTTTTTAAAGATGCTACTTAAAGGTTTAGATACAAAAAAGGCGGTGATATACGTGCAATAACTTCACGACGAAAAGCACGAACCGCTAACATTGGTCTTTGCAAAAATGTGGCAGGACAAACTAACATCAGCTAATTGCAAATCCAAACTTCAGTCCGGGCTGCACAAACATCGCTGGGCATTAATTCTTAACTTCAATAAAATATTTTCAATCAGCAGCGGTTATGGGCGGACGGAATTCTAATTCCACACCTTCGCAAAGCCCTGTTCGTTAGCGGTCATGCTATGTCACCTTTCTAATAGGTGACAAAACATAATGAAATAACATATGGCTTCGACAATCCTAAAAATTCTAATGACCTTGTTTGTTGTGCAAGCACTTATTAAGTTCTATGTTTTCTTTTTTGTCAGGTATGACACCAGACGCAAACAACTAGATAAATCATATGGTGCAAAGACAACCGCGACAAAGTACTTTGACAATATTATTCTTGTAGTACTGGCATCGCTAATTACCCTCTTATTTATTTCGCACAACATGGAGTATTTAAGCTTCATAACTGGGCTTTACATTGGTGCGACACTAATTCAGGTTTATTTTCATCGCTTTTCTGACCCGGTACCCGACGACAAAGCTCCAAAACCACCGATTTCTCCAATCAAACTGATGTCATATGGAATTCAAGCCTCTCCTAAAAAACCCTGGAAGGAGCTTTTATTCTTAACTGCAATTTTCCTTTGGGGACTTTATATGTTACTATCAAAAGGGTTTGGTTTATTTTAGCCAGACTCTATGATATCAGACACCATAAAACCTAAGCACGAACCACTAACAATCGGCTTTGCGCAAGTTGGGCTAAGTGCTTAGCCAATCAACAATAGTAATTCTAACGATCTTTTGTAATTTGGCCGTGATAAAATAAAAGTTACGGCCAAGCGAGCGACAGGAATTCTAATTCCCAACCTTCGCCAAGCCCTGGCCTTTAGCGGTAAGCGTAACGAACAACATCATACACGACAAACATTCAGACAAAATGAAAAAGACATCATTAATAGTTTTAGTTATTACAGCATCTTTTCTTTCAGGTTTCGCATTTAAGACAATAATTACAAAACAAAATAAAAAAACAACAAAAATGAAAAAAGTAACGGGAATAGGAGGTATTTTCTTCAAATGTAAAGACCCAAACGCAATTAACGAATGGTATAAAACACACCTCGGGTTTGACACAAGCCCATATGGAACAAGCTTTGAATGGCGGCAGATTGATGACAGTACTAAAAAGGGACTTACCCAGTGGAATCCTTTTGCAGAAAACACAAAATATTTTGAGCCTTCAATAAAAGACTTTATGATAAACTATAGAGTAGAGAATTTAGAAGCATTGGTTGAAGAATTAAGAAAGGAAAACGTAACTATCGTAGACAAAATTGAAACATATGATTATGGAAAATTTGTTCATATTTTAGACATTGAAGGAAATAAAATTGAATTGTGGGAGCCTAAAGATTAGAATATGATTAAATTGTTGGTCGACGAACGAAATAAATAACTCAAAAACGTCTACCGCTAACATTGGGTTCCTTTGCAATGTCAAGCCAATAATCGAGTTCATGGACGATTGAAGATCCCAACAATCCTCTGGCTCTTTAGTTGTTAACTTCATCAGCCGAATAGAATTACTGATGCGGCGGACAGTTATAAAATATCAGCCCTGCGGCAAGCTCTGACCCAGGTTAGGCAACTGATATTTTATCGACATTATTTTCATGAGTTTTTCGACCAGCAGACTGAGAAATTAAAAGAGAAAATTGATTACGTGCTTTTCGTGGTGACACATGCTGATCGGGTACCGGAGAAATTCCTAAAGCACATAGAAGGGCAGAAAGGACTTTACGAAATCAGAGTTGAAGTTGGTAATATCAGAGTTGAAGTTGGTAATAATATCTTTCGCATTTTTTGCTGTTTCGACAAAGGAAAGATTGTTGTTCTTTTTAACGGCTTTCTAAAAAGACACAGAAAACACCAAAACAAGAAATTGAATTGGCCATCAAATTGATGAATCAATATTTTGATACAAATAATTAACTATGGCAACAAAGAAAAAAAGTGTAACAACATTTGACCAACACCTGACCAAGCGTTACGGCAAACGTGGGACTCAGAAAAGAACAGAGTTTGAAATAAAGGCAAAGGCTTTCCTCATTGGAGAAGTCATTAAAGAAGAAAGGCGGATCGCTAAAATGACACAGGAACAATTAGCAGAAAAAGTCGGAGCAAAAAAAAGCTTTATTTCAAGAATTGAAAATGGACAAAGCGATATTCAACTTTCAACTCTTTACAGACTTCTTGAATTTGGTTTGGGTAAAAAGGTTGAGTTGAAGGTTCATTAAAGAAAAGGCGGCATACAACAGTCGCATTTGTGCTATTGGGGTGCGATGAATAGTGTCTTTCAACTTCTGTAATTCTGCTCATCTGCGTACAATATGGGTTTTCTGCCATGCTGGCTGAAGAATATAAACTCATCGATATCGCTTATCAGCAAAAATCGTAAAAAAAAATTGCGTAGTTAAATAACTACACATATATTTGTAGTCAAATAGCTACGCAATGAATTTAAGACGAGACGTTTTTCAAGCCATAGCAGAACCGACAAGAAGGGCTATACTTCTGTTGGTAGCCACACAATCCATGACAGCAGGTGCAATAGCCTCAAACTTTGACACAGCAAGACCGACAGTTTCAAAACACCTGCAAATACTCACCGAGTGCGAATTACTTAAACAAGAGCAAAATGGCAGAGAGATTTACTATCACTTAAATCCCAAAAAGATGAAAGAAATAGCAGACTTTATTGAACCATTCCGCAAAATGTGGGATGACCGGTTTAATAAATTGGAAACCATAATGAAAAAATACAAATCAAAAAAATAGAATAACATGGAACAAAAAACAAAAATCAATACCGAAGACGGCAAACAGGAATTAGTGATTACGAGGGAATTTGATTTGCCATTGGAATTACTTTTTAAAGCGTATGTAGAGCCCGATATTGTTGAGCAATGGATGGGAACGAAAGTGCTGAAACTTGAAAGTAAAAAGCACGGCAGTTACCAATTTGAAACAACCGATGCTAAAGGAAACAAATACGGATTCAATGGGGTAATCCATGAGTTTATCCCGAACCGGAAAATCATACGGACTTTTGAAATGGCAAATACGCCTTTGGGGGTTCAGCTTGAGTTCTATGAATTTGAGCAACTTACTGACGACATCAGCAAACTCAATATGCACGTAATATATGAATCGGTTGCACAAAGAGACCAGGTACTTCAGTTACCCTTTGCTAAGGGCATAAACATGGCACATAACCGATTACAAGACATAGTAAGCAAATTAAAATAACACACCATGTCAAAGAGAAATAAAATTATCTATTGGATTTCCACTATCTGGCTTGCATTAGGTGTAATCGCCACTACTTAATCTGACAGTACAGGGATTTTTATTTTTTAGTTTTATAGGGTCAGGATATATTTTCTGTTTCTAAAGATACGCCATCCAACATTTTTTGACGAGCCAATTCGATGCTGTCATTGAATGTTTGCATCGGTGTCTTACCAAAACAGTATCTGCCCGAGTGGGGTCGTTCATTGTTGTAATACTGCATCCACTCATCCAGATCACTTTGAAGCTGTTCCAAAGATTCGTACAATTTTTTCCTAAAGGCTACAGCATAAAACTCCTCTTGTATCGTGCGATGCAGCCGTTCGCAGATCCCATTGGATTGAGGAGAACGTACCTGTATTTTGCTATGCTCGATACCTTCAATATCGAGGTAGAGTTCATACTCATGATGCTCTCTTTTTCCTTTATACTCGGTTCCTCTGTCGGTAAGTATTCTAAGCAATGGAATGTTCTGTTGCTCAAAGAATGGCAGTACCAGATCATTAAGCAAATCAGCTGCAGCAATAGCATTCTTTCTGTCGTACACTTTTGCAAAAGCAACTCTCGTATAGGTATCAATAAAGGTTTGCTGATAAATGCGGCCTACTCCTTTGATATGGCCAACATAGTAAGTATCCTGAGAGCCAAGATAACCTGGATGTTCCGTTTCTATTTCACCATATGCTTCTCTTTTTTCTTTCTTGCGTTCCAAAGCTATCAGCTGCGCTTCGGTTAGGATGATGCCATCTTGAGCTATCCGGGACTCTAATGCTTTTAAACGTTTATCAAACACTTCAAGATCATGCCGCAGCCATATACTTCTTACCCCACCAGCGGAAACAAACATTCCTCTTTTACGAAGCTCATTACAAACTCTTTGTTGACCAAAGGCAGGATAATCAAAAGCAATCTTTACAACTGCCTCTTCCACTTCGGGGTCTACACGGTTTTTTAAAATGGGTTTGCTTCTGGAGATTTCATGAAGAGCACCTTCTCCACCTGTGTCGTACAATTCTTTGATGCGGTAAAAACTATCACGGGAGTAGCCCATTACTTTACAGGCTTGTGATACATTACCTAACTTCTCAGCAAGGCTCAGAAGACCTAACTTGGTTTTGATTAATTTAGTCTCAACTTTCATAATCTGACTTTTTGGGGTTAACAATTTGTGTCGTTACTTAAAGTTAATCCCAACTGTCAGATTAAATATTGACTTCTACACATTAGGAATGCTGGCAACGGGAACATTACAGTTATTCAAAGTGAAAGCGGAAGGAGCCTTAGCACCGCCCGGTGTATATGGTATTACACATTTGGGCTATCCTGTCTATTTTCTAACCATACTGGGTGTTTGGAAAATTTTAGGAGTTGTCGCATTGCTTATACCTAAATTTCCTTTACTGAAGGAATGGGCTTATGCAGGCTTTTTCTTTGTCATGTCGGGAGCGGTATTTTCGCATATCGCATCGGGTGATCCCGTGAATGAATTATTTCCCTCGTTGCTACTTTTGATTCTGACTGTAGTATCGTGGTATTTCAGACCTGCGAATAGAAAAATCATTTTAGTTAATCAATAAATGAATAAAATGAATCCTAAGGTTGATTTTTATTTTAGTAAAGCCAAAAACTGGCAGGAAGAACTGGAGCAACTGAGAATGATCGTTCTTGACTGTGGGCTGACCGAAGAATTGAAATGGGGTGTTCCCTGTTACACGTTTCAGAAAAGAAACATAGTTTTAATACATGTGTTTAAAGAATACTGTGCGCTTTTGTTTTTCAAAGGTGTCTTGTTAAATGATCCCAATGGTATTCTGATCCAACAAACGGAGAATGTGCAGGCGGGGCGCCAGATCCGGTTCACCAATGTTCGGCAAATAGTTAAGATGGCCCCCATCCTGAAAGCCTATATTTATGAAGCCATTGAAGTGGAAGAAGCCGGTTTGAAAGTGCCTTTTAAAAAGACCACAGAATTCATAATTCCTGAAGAATTTCAAAATAAATTATCCGCCGAAGGCGGACCTGCTTTGAAAACTGCTTTTAAAGCATTGACGCCGGGACGGCAAAAAGCATACATTTTTTATTTTTCTCAACCCAAACAATCCAAAACCCGGATGTCAAGGATTGAAAAATATATACCGCAAATTCTCAATGGAAAGGGATTAGATGATTAGTACACCCGGGAAAAAGATGAAAATTAAACAACATTAATAATTATAAAAGGAATACTATATGCAAATAATCAACAAACTTACGATGCTCTATTTGCCTGTCAGCAACATGGGGAAAGCTAAAGAATTTTATAGTGATAAGCTCGGCTTAAAACTCGTTCAGGATTACCGACAAGACGACAACAACTGGTGGGTATCGGTTGCCCTTCCCGAAGGTGGAGTCACTATCACTCTTTCTACGCATCACGGAAAGATGAAGCCTGGCAACATGATGATGTACTTTGCAACTTCAGATGTTGCCGCAGCTCACAAAGAGCTGAACGATAAGGATGTCAAAGTCAACGAAGTTAAGGACGACCTGTATGGTCCGGGGTCTGGCGTAAAGTGGTTTAACCTTGAAGATCCGGATGGTAACACCGTATTCCTGGCACAGGCGTAATCACTATTGAATACCGGTGAAACCCCGTTTGAAAAAGTAATAAAATAAAAATGAACTAGTTGTTTTCTTAACTTGAAAACTATGTCAAACGCAACAAAAAAGAAGTTGTCACCCGAACAACGTGAAGAACTACTCAGAGTATTAAAAGCACGTTTTGAGAAAAACATGAACCGTCATAAAGGTCTTGAATGGGCTAAAGTGCAGGCAAAGCTGGATGCTAATCCTGGAAAACTTTGGTCACTCGATGAAATGGAAATAACCGGCGGTGAACCGGATGTTGTTGGTCATGATAAAAAAACGGGCGAGTACATTTTTTATGATTGTTCAGCTGAAAGTCCTAAAGGCCGCAGAAATATATGTTACGACCACGAAGCGCTTGAGTCTAGGAAAGAACATAAACCAGGAGATAGCGCTATTGGGATGGCAGCTGACATGGGCATTGAACTTTTAACGGAAGAACAATATCGGGAATTACAGAAACTTGGAAATTTCGATATGAAAACGTCGAGCTGGGTGAAAACACCTCCTGATATTAGAAAACTCGGTGGTGCCCTCTTTTGTGATCGTCGCTACGGCAATGTCTTCGTGTATCACAACGGTGCGGAATCTTACTATGGCGCCAGGGCATTCCGTGGCTCGCTAAGGGTTTGAGTTTTGCACAGACAGCGAAGTGGGGTGTTCCCTGTTACACGTTTCAGAAAAGTAACATAGTTATAATAGGTGAATTAAAAGAACGCTGTGTGCTTAGTTTTTTCAAAGGTGCTGTCATCTATTTTTTTAAAATCGCTTTTGCCAATGCACACACTACGTAGCGGGCAGGGACCACAAATCCTTACTGCTGCTGCGGTATACTTTCATTTTATAACCAGGCGATGTTGTAATGAGTTTTTTAAATGGCAGATGTGCACGGCGAAAGGCGTAGTGTTCCGGTTTGAATTTACAACCCAAAACATCAGGTATATATCTTTCTAACGCAAATATTATTATCAAAGTTGTGTTTTAAAAATATATTTTATAAAACGATTGTGAGTAAAAAACCATAGATACATTTGGTTAATACATACTATTCACAATCGACTTTTATGATTCCGGAAAACAAACAGGTTGCCGTTAAAAAGGCGTTGCAAAATGCTTTTGACATAAATGAATTTGACGACATTCAAAAATTAATGAAAGGGCTTTCCAGCGCACTGATTTTTAAAATCATTGTGCGTGGAAACCCATACCTCCTGCGGGTTATAACCCGTAACTGCTGCAAGTGGGGCCGGACATTGAAGCAATCAACTGCAAACACTATCAACAATAACCCCGACCCGACGAATAAGGCAGGGCAAGAAACGTAACTTCAACTTTTAAACAAATTCAGGCAGCAGTTCCGGTGGGATTTTACAAATATTCTCACCTGCAGCAATACCTGTTCATTATACGATATTGGTAAAAAATATGCCATGAAATTCAACGATAAAATAGAAAATATTACAGAATATAAAGAAATAAATGAGTTTGTTTATAACTATACTTCAGGATTAGTTGAAATACTCGGACAAAAAATAGTAGGAATATATTTAACAGGTTCATTATCGTATGGGGATTTTGATATTAATAGTAGTGATATTGATATCACAAATATTATCGATAAAGAAATGACAAGGGCGGAAATAGAAAATATCAAACAATTCCATATCGGTTTAGAAAAAGACTTTCCGAAATGGTCAGAACGAATGGAATGCACATATACTCCAATTGCAATGCTAAGAAATACTCTTCCTCCAATCCATCCGCGACCCTGGTATTACGGAATGAAGAAACATTTATATGAAGAAGCTTCGTATGGCAATGAATGGATAATCAACAAATACCTGCTATACAAAAATGCAATTGAGTTATATGGACCAGGTTTTAAAGATCTAACTCAGGAGGTGAGTATAATCGAAGTACAGAAAGCATGTATCAGAGATATCAATGCTGAATGGAAACCAAAGCTAAATGATGATGAGTATTTCAAAGACAGCCACAATGAATCATATTTTGTTTTAAACTTATGCAGGATTTTATATACTGTACTAAATAAGAAAGCAGGAACAAAAAAAGAATCATCAAATTGGGTAAAGAGTAAGTTTAACGAATGGAAATATATAATAGAATTAGCTCAAAATTGGGAATATGGAAAAGAAATCAACAATCAAAAATTAATAAGTGAATTTGCCAATTTCGTTTTCAATAAAATAGATAAAACTGACTTGTATAACTTATAAAACGAAAGTAATCCAACATTACATAAAGGGTTTTGCGTCAGCAGGTCTGACGGTCGAGTCCCGGCTTTTGTAATAGTATCAACTATATACCCGGCCCGACACAACGCAACTCATCAACAGAATATATTCTCAACTTCAGTAACTTTATCCGGTTTCAGTTCGAGGCCTGGACGCCTTGACGTTTTTCAAATAGCCCTGCGAATGCAAAGCCCTGACGTTGGCGGTAAGCATCCCCGCGACATCACTTTCTTCAACGGAAAGGGTTATTGATGCTTTGATAAAATGAATTCATGAGGCCGGGCATTTTAAAAAAGTAGCATTATGAAAACAAAAAAATTTATTAAAATCGGACCCCATCTCCCCGTAAAAAATCTTCGGCTGACACTTGACTATTACAGTAAGAAGCTTGGTTTTACTGATGAGTGGACTTTTGGTGACAAAGATGGAGGTATCCGAAGAGACGACTTACGGCTTCTTTTTGCAGAGGACACCGACTTTGCAAATGACGTTAATAATAAAAAACATCGTTTGCCCCTTATGTGGTTCGTTGACAATATCGATGAAATATTTTCAGAATTTAAAGAGAGAAATATTGAATTAGCAGACGATTTAAGAAAGCATCCGTACGGACTTAGAGAGTTTGCTTTTGTCGACATTAACGGATATTATATACGTGTTGCTGAAGGGACAGACAAAGAATAATGAGTGAAGTATGCCGGCAGACAACAATTGCATCCTTTATGCGAATCAACTCAAATAATTCAAAATAATGCGATAACCCATCATGGCATATAACGAAAAACTTGCAGACCGAATCCGTGAAGCACTTGCACATATTAGCAAAGTGGAGGAAAAAAAATGTTTCGTGGCGTAACTTTTATGGTGAATGGAAAAATGTGTGTGAGTGTAAGCGGTGATGGAATGATGTGTCGCTTTGACCCTGTATTGCAAGAAACCATAACAGAGAAAAACGGTTTCCGAACAATGATAATGAAAGGTAAAGAATACAAAGGATATGGTTACAACATCAATCCAGCTTCACACTATAAAGGGAATTAGCGCCGGTTATATACAGTATTTTATTATCATTACTTACAATGACAGATGTTGGGCGCTCAGGTGTTTTTATTTCTTTCAAAAAATTTCCTGATACATCATAAACATAAATTTGTCCATCGGCGATATAAACATTTCCATCTGCATCTTTAGCTATTCCAAATTCTCCTTTCTCAACAAAATATTTGAGGTTGCTTACATAACCTTGCGCATCGACATCAAGACGAACTGTTCTCTTATCATATTCATCACTCACATAAACAGGCTTGCCGGGAAATGCTTCCGACAAACAACTGGCCCGTGCAAGGTCATACAGTTTTGGAATGACGGTAACGCCATCAGGAGCAACAAAACATTCTTCGGGACGATTCAAAGTAACCGTATTAAAATCGTGATGATCTCTCCAGCGATGCCCGGGATACAATGCTTTGTAAACATTTTGTACGGTGCTCATTTTTGCTGTATCTAATAGCTTAATTGTTTCATCAGGACTGGATGGGTCTACCGAATAAACCCATGTTGCAAAGCCGGAATTGCCCCAGCCGCTGAATGAGGTTCCTGCTGCATCAGGCGGATTGGTAAATGCTTCCTGTTTACCATTAACAATGTGTCCTTGTTTTGGTACATATTTAAATACAACCAGCAGGTTATCATTTTTATCGCAGGCAAGCGAAAGCGGCTCCCAATGATAGTCAGCCAAAAGGCTCAGACGCTTTGTATTTGCAGACCATTTATAAATACGCCTCAGTCTTGAATCACAGAAATAAATATTGTTCTTACTATCCTTACACATGCCTTCTGCAAATTCAAAACCTGTTGCGAGTTGATTGATATTATTATTTAAAAACAATGTTTGGCTGACATTGCCAATATAAAGCCGATTGAATTCCCAGGGACGAACTGATTTGTTTGTATTTACATCAAATAAAGGATCGCTGGTTGTATATTTTATCTGGCTGTAATTATGTACGTTCAGCAATTCAATATCTGATGAACCCCAGTTGCGGATAGAATAAGGATAAGGTTTGTTGATGCGTATAACCCTGAACATATACAGATTTGCAAACACCATATTCTTACAATTCTCTAATTCCATCGGCTGACATTCAGAACTTTCACGGCTTTCTTCTTCTAATTGTAATGCGTATACTTTCCAGTTGGAAACATTATTAAATCTTATTTCATTGTGAACATGATGTTCAACAGACATTGCATAAATGCGTCCGGGGGTTGATGTGTTTGAAACATACGTTCCGCTGCTGGCATAAGTGTTGGCTGTCCATACATCTTTAAATGTTCCGCCACCACCATTGGTTATCCATAAACTCCAGTATTGTGTATGCCATGCAGGATCAACTCCATTAACCAGGTTACCATAAATATTTTTTTGTTCTGTAGCAGGTTGTTTCCATATTCTTTGCATCGTTCCATGACCACCAATAAATTTAACATCATTCATGTATGAGGTTTCTCCGGCCATCCATTTGCACGCAACCGCACGCGGGTTATCCGCACCGGTTGAAAGGCCGATTCCACTGATAATATTGTTACCACCTTTCGACGTTTCGAGTAAAGCTTTCGGGCCGCCGAAACCACCAAATGCAGGTGTGTTATCTGCAAGAATAAACTGTGTTGCAATAGGGCTTAAACCAATCAAAGCGGTATTCGTTTTTAGTTTAATTGTTTCGCTAACGCGATACCAGCCCTGCGGCACATAGATGGTAGCATATTTATCAATTGCATCCTGTATGGCTTTGGTATCATCAGTAATTCCATCGCCGGTTACACCTAAAGTTTTTAAATTTATCCATGTTTCAATAGCAGGAAAATCGGGAATATCTTTCTTTCCTGGGCCGGGAAAAATGGCTGATTGAGTTATATCCTGGATAGTATTTATAACAGGATCTGCTGTTAAACTATCCATCTGCAAACCATGCAAAAATTCTTTCACCTGGTATATGTTTCCTTTTGCCCCGATCTTTTTGTCAGTACCGCGATAACTAATGAATACAGGCACATTACGGCAATAAATATTCTTTAAGCTGATTTGATTGGATGCATTCTCTCCTTCGCTAACAACAATAGCGGGTCCGCTTACATCTTCAAAACGACAGTCTTCCATAAATAATTTTTCAATATAGTTTTGATTGATGTCAATAACTGATGGCACACTCCTCGCCTGCATCCTTACAATAGTTAAACCGGCTTCCTGTGTGCGGATGGCTGCTTTACGCTGGCCTTCAAAATAAGTATCTGTCATCATGAACTGCCAGCCGGGAGAAGGCTTGGTTGTATAGATACCATATTCGCCGCCAAAGAACCGAACATCTTCCATTTCATTACCTACGTCAAACATACCTGCTTTGCCGTTGCCGATGTGTATATCAACATGCGAGATAAAACTGTGTTGGGCATAATGCGTGCGCAAAGCAACAGCAACAGGATTGCCATCTTCAATTTCCAGGTCAATATTGCTAAGCGCACTGTAAAACGTGCCGGCGCCTGCATCACCAACGGGTTGACCAGGTTTGGGTACACTATGAATAAACCAGAACATGTATTTGGCTTTACCTTTATCAGTACTATCTGCCTGCTGAAAGCCGGGTGAATTTCTTCCAAGCATGATTAGTGGCCTGTTTTTTCCATAACCAATAATGCGAATGGCTTGCGGGACATAAATCGTTTTACTGATTAAATATTTTCCTTCGGGAAGAAAAAGAATACCGAAATTATGCGTGGTCTTCAGATCATACAAAGCGTTTTGTAAAACATCAGAAACATCCGTGGAACCATCTGCTTTGATATTAAAATTTTCCGGTGTAAAATAAACAGCAGCAGAATCAATTAATTCTTTTGTATAAAACGATTTGCTTTTGGGATACCCTGGTGAAGTATTTTTTTTGCTTTGTGCAATACAATCTGAATAAAGAATAAAGAACAGAAAGCTTATTGTTATAATTAATTTCATGGATGCTCTTGTTATGATTTATGGCAGTGGGTCAGTCTGGTTATTTAGCCCACGATTTAAATCGTGGGCTATCATAAAAAATTTTCAAACTGACCCACTACCTGATTTATATATGTTGTTGAAAAGTTTATTCAATTCTTAAATTTGCGACAAGTTAATAACTGTTTAGTATTTGCAAACTAAAATAAAGATTGAAGCAATGCCTGCCTGATTGCCAGCAACGTCTCCACCAGGAACGTTGCACTGCTGCCTGGGGAGCACCGCTATACGGCATAAGTTCTGCGTCCCGGCGGGGTTTTCACAGCATAGGCTGCAAATTATAAAGACTATCTGTGAAACCCCGACGTACAAGAAGCAATCAATATCCTGGCCGATGAGTTGCGTAAGGCAAGCCAATTTGGGTTCATTGCCGCAATTGATTAGCTTTAGTTGCATCAATACAAGATTAGCGGTCATTGCAAATGACAGAGCGTAATATATTTGACAAACAAAAATGCTAACTACTATTAGAACACGAAGGTTTTGGATTTCTCAAAATAATTATATGTAAATAGTAAATGGAAAATCAAACCACTATTACATCACAATATAAAGCAGCAAGACTCGCAGGACTGCTATATCTGATTGCCATGGCTACCGGACTCTTCGCTGAATTTTATGTACACTTCCCCTCCACTCTTATTGTAAGCGGAGATGCTGCAAAAACAGCCAGTAATATTATGGCTAATGAACGACTATATCGTATCGGTATTGCCAACAATATAATCACCTTTGCTATTGATGTGGTACTTATCTGGGCTCTTTATGTATTACTCAGGCCTGTAAACAGAAATCTTGCTTTGCTTGCAGTATTCTTCAGACTGGTGGAGACAACGATGGCTTGCGTTGCTATTATAAATTATTATGTTGCTATGCAGTTCGTCAGTGATGCTGATCATCTGAAAGCATTCGATTCAAATCAAATACAAGCACTATCGATCTTGCATGATACATATGCTTTGACCTTTATTGTTGTCGCAATATTTTTAGGTTTGGGATCGACAGTATTTAATTATTTACTATTCAAGTCAGGATATATCCCCAGGGTATTGGCTGCCTGGGGTATATTTTCTTCTTTGCTATTGCTGATAAGTCAATTCGCTATCGTTATTTTCCCTGAGGTGGAGAAAACAATTATACCTGCCTGTTATGGTCCTATCGCTATCGATGAAATTGCTCTTGGTTTTTGGCTCTTGTTTAAGGGAGCTAATATTCCTAAAATGGAATCATGAAATTGATTCAGTATGGTGGCCCCGGCTGAACGAATAAATTCAACTGCATATCTTAACTTCATGACCCGTTTATCACCCGATAGTTATCGGGTCGGCCTGTAAAAAATATCAAATAGGTATACCAAATAAACAAACCATGTTAGCATTGTAAAATACATAAGACAGCATACCGAATATGAAATCCTTATTGATAAACAATACCGCAAGTGATTTTTTGCGTTCCGGCGGGGTTTTCACAGCATAGGCTGCAAATTATAAAGACTATCTGTGAAACCCCGACGTATAAGAAGCAATCAATATCCTGGCCGATGAGTTGCGTAAGGCAAGCCAATTTGGGTTCATTACCGCAATTGATTAGCTTTAGTTGCGTCAATACAAGATTGCCTGCAATCCTATTGCGACACCCGACAAAAATTGAAAAAATATATGGGCCTTATCGTAAAATCGCTGGACGACCTACCTGAAACATCAGACCGAGAATATTTTATTTATCTATTAGACTATGGATGGCATGAGCCGATTATTGCCTTGACTGCTTTATTAAATCCTACAAACCATATTGCTAAAAGAATGAATAATTGACATTAATGATGAAGCAATCAGCAGAAGAAGAAATTCCGTATTTAGGTGATCTTGTGAGCCTCTATCAGCATATAAAAGCAAGACCGCCTTTGAATAAAGATTTCGATATACGGGAAATTGATCCCGAAGTGCTGAAAGCGTATGATTATGTTGCGAAGCCCTTCCGTCACTCCTTTTATTGCATTACACTTTTCTTACAGGGAGATATAACACTAAATACAGGATTTTGGAAATCGAATCTTAATAAGCCGGCTTTATATTTTAAAACTCCCTGTCAAGTTGTGTCATGGACAAAGCCTCAGCGCTGGCTTAAAGAATATTTTATCGTCTTCACGGAAAACTTTATTCTCAAATACAAAACTCTTGCAGACATTATTTTTGAATTGCCTTTTTTCCAACTTGAAAAAGCCATTCCATTTGAGATAGAACCAGATGAAGTGGAGATGCTGACCGCTTTATATCAGCAGGTTTTAACAGAATACCGGTCTGACCATTCTGATAAATTTGATCTCATTGCTTCTTACACCCAAATGCTTTTAATACATGTGCGCAGGATGTATAACAAATATGTTCAGGCTGATAAAGAACTTGCTGCACACGTTCACCAACGTGACCATACGTTAGTAGAAGATTTTCGTAAACTTATCAGGGAACATATTCTCTCAGGTGAAATGGCGGGGCGTAACAGCACGGTAAAATATTTTGCAAACAGGCTATCAACCCATCCCAATCATTTAAATGCTGTTGTAAAACGCCAGGTTAATAAAACAGCAATTACTTTTATACATGAACAAATCGTGCATGAATCGAAATCACTTCTTAGCCAGACAAAATTAAGCGTAAAAGAGATTGCTTTCAGACTTGGCTTTTACGATTCGTCCCACTTTAATAATTTCTTTAAGAAGCAAACGCAAACGACACCTGTACTGTTCAGGAAGAAAAGCAATCTTTAGTTTTTGCAACAATTACTTTGATTTTTACAATCATTAATGATTATTGTTTGAAGACTTTTGCAATAAGTTAAAAACATTCATTTTATTATTCACCAAAAAAATTTATTCAAATGATTAAAAACATTGTTCTTGTTCATGGTGCCTGGGCTGATGGATCAGGCTGGGAAGGAGTCCACAAAATTCTTACCGATGGCGGCTTTAATGTAACTGTGGTAAACAACCCCAACACAAGTCTTGCAGATGATGTAAAAATTACAAAGGCAGTCTTATCGTTGCAGAACGGTCCAACGGTATTGGTTGGTCATTCTTATGGAGGAGCTATAATTACCGAAGCAGGTGACCACCCAAATGTAAAAGCTTTAGTGTATGTGGCAGCTTTTGTTCTTGACGCAGGTGAATCGCTTTTCAAAATGTTGAAGGATGCACCACCTGATCCGAATTCAGCTATTCTTCCGCCCAATGAAGGTTTCATCTGGTTGGATAGAAATAAATTCCACGCTAATTTTTGTGCAGATGTTCCTGCAACGAAAGCAAGGTTTATGGCGGATTCTCAAGTGCCTGTAGGTTTAGCAGCTTTTGATTCAGACTTAACTGTGGCTGCCTGGAAAACAAAAAAGAGCTGGTATATTGTTGCAACCGAAGACAAAATGATTCCACCCGATGCAGAGCGTGGAATGGCTAAAAGAGTAAATGCACAGGTTACGGAGATAAAAGCAAGCCATGCTGTATATCTCAGTCATGCAGCCGAAGTCGCAAAGGTTATTAAGAATGCAGCAGGTATGAAAGTTATGGAGACAGCTTAAAGGTTACTCTTGTATGGAATCAATCTTTCGTTGCCCCTGGAGTCTTACTTCAGAGTTGATGATAAAATATCATGATGAAGAGTGGGGCGTGCCTATTCATAACGATAGAAAGCTTTTTGAATTTATTATACTTGATACCTTCCAGGCAGGATTAAGCTGGAGCACGATTTTACATAAACGGGAAAACTTTAGAAGGGCATTCGACAATTTTGAACCTGAGAAAGTAGCCCGTTATACTGAGAAAAGAATTCAAAAGCTGTTAAATGATGCAGGCATTATTCGGAACAAATTAAAAATACATGGCACGGTAAATAATGCGAAGAAATTTATTGAGATCCAAAAAGAACATGGCTCATTCGATAACTATATATGGCAGTTTACCAATCACAAAACTATAAGAAATGGTTGGAAGGATATGAAGAAAATTCCCGCAAGAACAATTCATTCCGATGCCATGAGTAAAGCTCTATATGAAAAAGGATTCAAGCTTGTTGGCTCAACAATATGCTATGCCTTTATGCAAGCCACGGGAATGGTAAATGACCATTTAATAAATTGCCACCGGTATCATAGCTTGAAATCTGAAACTTAAAGTTTGAAAAGATTGCGGGTTCGCTACGCAGGATGAAATGGAAACATTGTCCTCAAATAAAACTTTTAAAACTAATTATGATGACTACTGACCAGTTGAAAAATGCTTCAATAGGTAGCTGGGAAAGCATTGCCGTTGAAGTACGACCAAGCAATACTAAAAATACAGACGGTGCTTTGAAACCATTTTATTTAACGAGAGATTTTACTTTCTCACCCGGAGATAAGTTTGAGCTTGTGGTAACAAACTACGCTGATTCATTTGGAAAAGTGCCGCTGGCCAGAATGTTTATCAAAGGTCATACAGAATGGCGCGGTGAACATCCTATTGCATCCGATGCGGAAAAAGTAGATTTTACTGCTGATGAAGAATACACAGTAACACCTCTGTTGCAAGGTTTTGCAGACATACTGAATCAATATACAAAAGGTTTTAACGAATGGAAAGTTGGCGAAACACAAAGTATTTTCAAGAAGGCATTCTCACCTTTTAGTCTCGCAGAAGGACAGACATTTAAAGAATATGATTTAATATATATTTTCAACAACATGATGTTTTGGGGAGCAAGAAACGTAGATGGACGTGGTTTTGATAAAGAGGAAAACCGACCGACCAATCTGCAAATTCCGCTGACAAGAAAATAATACTCTTATCTTGAACCCCACATCCTGTCAGGTAGGAAATCTCGTCACAGGTTTAGAAACGATGAATAAATTATAAGTTTAACAAGCGCATTTAACTATCAACCCCAGCAGGTGTTTCATGATTGCGGGGTTGTTAAATACACAGTTGTGCGGAGGACATGACGGCTATCAACTGTGGCTCGGGCTGAACGAATAAATCTCAACTGCATATCTTAACTTCATGATCCGTTTTTCACCCGATAGCTATCGGGTTGGCGTATAAAAAATATCAAATAGTTATACCAAATAAACAAAACTATGTTAGCACCGGGAACTTTAGCACCGGATTTTGAACTCAGCTGCACACCTGATCAGAAATTAAAATTGAGTGAATTGCGTGGTAAAAAAATAATCCTTGCATTTTATCCTGCAGACTGGAGCCCGGTATGCAGCGACCAGATGGCTCTTTATAATGAAACGCTGAAATTTTTCTCAAGGCATAATGCACAGCTATTAGGTATTTCGGTTGACAGCAAATGGTGTCATTTAGCATTTAGCGGGAACCACAAGTTTCATTTTCCATTGCTTGCAGATTTTGAGCCTAAAGGTGCAATAGCTAAATTGTATGAAGTGTATGATGAAAAAGAAGGAGAAAGCCTGCGTGCATTATATGTATTAGATGAAGAAGGATTCATTCGCTGGAATTACTTGTCTCCTGTTGGTGTTAACCCCGGGGCTGATGGAATACTTGGCGCTCTCGAAGATTTAGATAAATCAAAATAATAAAATCATGGCACAATTAAAGCCTCCTGTAAACAGTAAAGATCACATCCAGGGAAAAGATACAGCCCCGATTGAATTGGTAGAATATGGCGATTATCAATGTCCTCATTGTGGTCATGCTTACCCGATAATAAAAAAGGTGCAGCGAAGTCTGGGTGCTGATCTAAAATTCGTTTTTCGAAACTTCCCGTTATCTGAAAGCCATCCTGATGCCTTCAATGCTGCTGTAGCAGCGGAAGCCGCAGGATTGCAGCATAAATTCTGGGAGATGCATGATATTATTTTTGAGAACCAGCGGGCTTTGGATTTCGAAAGTTTATTTCTCTATGCGAGAACAATAGGACTGGACCTGGAACGCTTTAAAAATGACATTCAGAAAAATATAGTATCCGATAAAGTGGAGCTGGATTTTGAAAGCGGGGTCAGAAGCGGCGTTAATGGTACGCCTTCATTTTTTATTAACGAAAAAAAATATAACGGGGATTGGGAAGAGCATGTATTCAATCAATATTTGAAAAGTCTATTACCCGTTACCTAAACTAAGTGTAATACCTTAAAAGAAGATTTCATGTACCGAACTGGCAAAACAATCTCAAACAATGCAACTGCAAATTCCAATCACCAATAATACAAAACGAAGCCGTTTTGAAACCAAGATAAACGAAGAATTTGCTTATGTTGATTACCGTTTTTACAAAGACGACATTGCACTCATGCACACCTTTGTTTCCGAATCTGCAAGAGGCAAAGGCATCTCATCAGCCTTGGCAAAATTTGCATTAGAATATGCCAGGGGGCAAAACTTAAAGCTCATAGTTTATTGTCCCGTCATTGCAAAATACATAAAACAGCATACCGAATATGAAACCCTTATTGATAAACAATACCGCAAGTGATTTTTTATTTATCGTGAAGCAGTTTCAAAAACTCTGACAGGAACAAACCCAATGGGAAGCCGTTGTGCGTCACCTTAAATAATATTCATGGTATTGAATAAAATATTATGCAAGACTTTTAACAATATGCAGCGGACAAATTCTTAATCCCCTATTCCAAAAATTAAAGCACATCCGACCCTGTTTATGCGCAATTCTTTACTCTTTTCAGCGAAAAAGGGTCATTATTCTTAATATAACCTATCATTATCATTATAACTTTCGCGAGTTCCTTTATTAGAACTACCTTTAGCAGGTTAGTTTTAAGCATCGCATTAGTAAAGAGTCAATTTGATCTGTTAAGTTTATCTTCTCCTTTAGTTCCCTCTCCTTTCTGCCTCGCTTAAATAATTATTGATATCTCAAAAAAAAATATGAACATCTACATCTCTAACTTAAGCTTCAACATCCAGGATAAAGAGTTGAGTGGTTTTTTTACCGAATATGGCGAAGTTTCTTCTGCCAAAGTTATCATGGACAAAGTGACGAGCAGATCACGGGGATTTGGATTCGTCGAAATGTCTGATGACGAAGCTTCTAAAAAGGCAATTGCCGGGCTGGATGGAACTACCATAGACGGAAGGACCATTAAAGTAACAGAAGCCAGGCAAAAAGAAGAAAGACCCGCACCTCGTGATGATGACGATGGCGGTTATAACAACAGCAATAGCTATAATGACAACAGGTACTGAAATCTTTATGAGGCCCCGGTAAACGGGGCTTTTAGTTCTTTATTCATTTAAACATAAAACTTTATGGAAAGATTCAAAAAAGAAATAACCGTTGATAATGAACCAAGGGTGTTTGAATTTATGAGGATGAAGAACATGAGTGGCGTAAAGTTCTTTATTACATCAAAAGATTCAAAAGAAAAGCCTATTGCCTTTAGTCTAAAGGAGACAGGAGAAGGTAACTGGAAGCTCACGCCTGGATCTTTACGCTGGTTATATGATATAGAGATCGAATTATCGGATGCAATCCGTGACAAGCAGATGTAGTGATAATATTCACTATTATCTCCTTATGAAAGAAATGCAGGGATTCAATTTTTATATAGATTCACTAACCATTCCAATAAAAAAGCCCTGACTTTCATCAGAGCCTTTCAGTAGCTGCGACCGGAATAGAACCGCGCGACGCAATTCTATCAAGCACCAGAATAAATTTTTATCTTTAGTAACAACGTTCAGCTTCCGCAGTCCGGGCTACGAATAGATGAAGTCTCCAACAGCACAAATGCCTGGACATTACTTCAAAAGATTTACAAGGCTAAAGCCTAATGACTACATTAAGAATGTTGAAAGAAACCCAACACTTAAAATCGTTTCCCATTTTTTACCGGTCGGATAAGGTAACATTTTTACAATTTTACCTATTTTGGGTAACATAGTTTTATATCACACTCTTTACAAATAAAAACATATGCGATTCATATCATTCATTTACCTGTTAATCCTCAGTCTTAGTTGTACCAGCACAAAAAATGCTACAATGAAATCAGGCAAATTAAACGGCACGTGGCTGCCGGTTACAGAAGAGATTGGTGAGACATTACTGCCAAAAGCAGCTTTTGAAAATCAAAAGCTCATTATTAGTGACAGCACTTATACATTTATTGCCGGGAGTATTGACAAAGGTGTTGTAAAATATAGAGATGATAAAATGGATATTTATGGCAAAGAAGGAGTCAATACGGGAAAACATTTTACAGCAATTTATAAATTTGAAAACGAGGAGTTGACAATTTGTTACAACCTTTCGGGTGGTAGTTACCCTGGTGCATTTGAGACAAAAAGCAAGCCGACACTTTTCCTTTCAGTATTTAAAAAAGAGCAGGTAAAATAGTGTTATGGCAAGGGGGGAGAAGCACGGCCTAATCATAAGAAAAGACAGAACATAAATTAATAACCACAAGACTATAAAAAATGCTATTAAAATATCTGATTACTATAATAATTCTGGCGACATTTATTTTACCTGAAAACACTTTTTCGCAAAGTAAATCCAATTATATACGGATTGCTAAGCTTGTTATTGATTCTGCCAAATTGGACAGTTATAAAGCTGCTCTTAAAGAACATGCCGAAACTGCTGTGAAAGTTGAACCCGGAGTTCTCATGTTGTATGCTGTTTATGAAAAAGAACATCCTACTCATGTGAGCGTTTTTGAAATCTATGCCGATATAGATGCATACAAATCACATATTAAAACACCCCATTTCTTAAAATACAAGGCCACGGTTCAGGATATGGTGAAATCGCTTGAGTTAATTGATGTTGTTCCTATTGCCCTTGAAGCAAAAAAACAAATTTCAAACTGAGACACTACGGTCCGGTAGTGGTACAGTTTCGGCACTTAGCCCACGATTTAAATCGTGGGCTATCATTAAAAATTTTCAAACTGACCCACTACCGCTTTTCCTAATAATCTCATAAATAAAAAATAAAGAATTAAATTAGCCTTCTTCTAAAGAAATCACAAGTGCCCATCCAAACTGTTCTTCGATATCATTATTTCAGCTTCTTATTTTGCATGTTTTTCTTTTCAGCCATTGTCCAGGCTCAAATTTGTAATGGCAGTTTTGGCGACCCGGTGGTGAATTTAACCTTTGGTTCCGGCAGCACAGGGCCTTCGCCTTTTGTTCCTTCTTCCGGTTATACTTATATCGCTGATCCGTGTCCTAATGATGGATATTATACGATTACCAATAGTATTACGAATTGTTATGGTGATACTTGGCAGCACGTTTCATCAGATCACACTGGCGGCGGAAATTTTATGCTGGTAAATGCTTCGTATCAGCCGGGGGATTTTTTTCTTACTACCGTTTCAGATCTCTGCCCCAATACAACTTATGAATTTTCTGCCTGGATCATGAATGTGATGAGACCCTTCGGCAGTATTAGACCCAATATTACTTTTCATATTGAAAAACCGGATGGAAGTATTTTGGCATCTTTCAACTCCGGAGATCTGCCTGTAACACCGGGCCCTGAATGGAAAGATTATGGTTTTCTTTTTACTACGCCGGCCGATAATGCAACCATTGTTTTGCGTTTGACGAACAACGCACCCGGCGGTTATGGCAATGACTTAGCCCTGGACGATATAAGCTTTCGGCCCTGTGGTGCAAAGATCACAGCCGGTATACAGGGAAATAGTGATACGGTAAATATATGTGAAGGTGATCGCACTGTATACAGTTTTTCAGGGACAGCTTCTTCAGTATACCAGTCGCCTGTTTACCATTGGCAGTTGAGTGCCGACACAGGATCTCATTGGACTGATATTCCCGATGCAACCGAAACGACTTACATAAGGTTCCCGGTATCTGAACCGGGCAATTATTGGTATAGACTTACCGTGGTGGATAAATCTGCTGAAGGTATTAAATCCTGCAGGATCGCCTCGAACCTGCTTGTCATAAATGTTCATCCGAAGCCCGTTGTAAATGCAGGTCCCGATCGTGTTTATATCAAGGGCATCCCGGTTACAATATTGGCGATAGCTAACGGTGAAAGAATATCTTTTAACTGGACACCGTCTTTATATATGAATGATACCAGCATAATCAATCCTACTGTTTCTCCACCAACTGATATTACATATTTTCTTTTTGCCCAATCGGCTTTTGGCTGCACAAACGAAGATAGCCTGCACATAAAAGTCGCATCAGGAATATATGTCCCGAATGCTTTTACTCCAAATGGCGATGGTAAAAATGATTACTGGCGAATTCCTTTCCTGGATATAGGTTTTGGTGCTGATGTAAATGTATTTAATCGTTGGGGCCAACTTGTATATCATGTATCCGGAGCAATTGTTTCCTGGGATGGTAAATTGAACGGCAGGCCACAAGCTGCCGGAGTTTATGTGTATGTCATTCGTTTCAAAAAAATAAAGTTCCCTGAAATGAAGGGCACTGTTACTTTAATAAGATAAAAATTAAACAGATCTTATTTCTTTCTTGTCGTCGGCTGAATTATATAAAATCAAAAAGAAAAAAATTATTACTTTAAAAATTCTGATGGAATTGCGGCGAGAGATCTGATCTTTATTTGCTTATAAAACACTTCGGCCCCTTCCGATTGAATTTGCAATTTTCCTTTTCTGAGTGGCAAGGCCTGGCCGCTCTCCGATTGTTGTGAATGATAAAGAACCATCATCACTTTGCCATTTATTACATGCACACTGGTATCACCGTGGCAGTACAGATCAAGTACATTCCATTCACCGGAAGGTTTCTCTGCATCTCCATTCTTAATGCAATGTCTTCCCACATCACTTGTGGCGCTAAAAGTATGTATTTGCCCCGCGGGATTGTAAACGTATTCGCTATCGGATTTTTTAACCACAGGTATATCTTCCATGCCACCCGCCACTCCCCAATAATCACCGCAATTTCCTTCTTCGATCTGGAATTCCTGTGAACGCATCCATGCTCCATAATCGGCTCCATCCGGACCCACGGAAAAGTAGAGAAGCCCGCTATCTCTCTTTTTATTTTTCTTTTGCCCCCATTTCAATGCGCCCCATTTAAACATCAATTGCAAATGAAAATTTTCATACTCGTCTTTTGTGGAGAGGCCACCCCAGTTCTCGCCTGAAATACGAATTAGTTTTTCTCCATTATTATTCACTACTGTAAAAACATGGTTAGGATCATTGTTTGATCCAAGAGGAATATCGTTCAATTTCTTTCCCTGATCATCCAGGGGTGGCCCCAGGTAAGTATCCCAGCCAGCCAGGTCTTTGCCATTAAATAAATATTTCCAATCATCCTTATGAAATGGGTTTATAAAATTTAAAAAAAACATGACAATCACTGAAAGCAGCAATGACAATTTGCACCATCTCATTATAAATTTTTTTGTTATTAAAGTTAATTGAAAAAAAATTCCGCCTGAATTTAATAAATCCCCCGGTCAGGATACCTCTATAAAATGATTAGGCATTTAATTTGCCACCAGCTAAGAGGTACTGATTGTTTCATATTAAATTCTTAGCTATGAAAACAATTTTTCTTCGTACCACCATCCTGTCCTTTTTTATTATCTTCCTTATCCTGACAGCGCCATATATTAATGCGCAGGGGCTTTCAACCATTCAATTAACAAACTTCAAAGCTGAATCAAGGAATGGAGATGTTGGACTAAGCTGGAAAACTCAATCAGAAAAAGAGATAATGCAATTTGAGATCGAATATAGCCAGGACGGAAAATATTATCGAAACATGGGATTCATTCCCGCGAAAAATAATATCAACGGAGACTTTATGAATTTGAGCATCCCGTATCGGGAAGTGATAGTGCATTCTACCGCTTAAAAATCGTTGATAAAAATGGAAAATGGCTTTATACCGATCCTGTTCTTTTCAAGGTCAACAACATAACCCCATTTTTTATTAACCCCTCGGTGATCAATACGGATGTAATGAATATTTTTCTACAGGATCCTTTTAATTCTTTAGAAGTTGTAAGCCTGGATGGAACGGTCTTGCTAAAACAAAACCTGAGTGGAAAGACAGGGAGAATTGACATCCCTATCTCTCCTAATCTTGCCCGGGGCGCATATATTGTGAGTTTAAGCAATCATGAGAAAATCATAACCCAGAAAGTCATTATTCAATAGGAAACTGCCTGGTTAATATCTGCAATGCCGTGAACGATCCAGGATATATTCAGGTTTCTGCCATATTAAAAAACTTGAAAATCTCGCGGGTAATTATTTTACAATTCTCCGCTAATTCTTCAAGTGTGCAACTGATCATTTGTATATTCTGCGGTAATTCATTTTTTGTTTCGGTCAGCTCCAGGTTAATGATGGTATCCTTAGTGATCTTTTTAGTGCCTTTCATTTTTCGAAAAATGTTGTCGGCGAATCTGATATCACTTCCCAAAAAAAATTTACCAAATGTTTGAAACCCATTACTGGTTTTAATATTCAATCCAATATAAAAATTTATTGCAGCCATGATCCGGGGTTTAATAATGCAAAAATAAAAAAGTGGGCGAATAGAAGTTCAACCCCGTTTTAAATCCAATATCCTATGAAAAACCCTGGCAATATTATACGTTAGAAATCAAAAACAATACTGGTTTGTAGTATTGATGCAAGCTGATATCTATAATTATTAATGATTAACTGCAATGGTCGTTTTTAACTGCGGGGAGAGCCCTAATTCATATTGCATGGCTTCTACGGCATTCACTAAATATACCATGGAAGCATTCCAATCGGTAGCCACTGCATTGCATGAGTAGGCATTATCACTGTCCACATAGGAAGTTTCAACATCTGTAAAGGGGTAATGAGATTTATCCTGCCTGTCCTGGTTAGGCCCACCAACCAATAAACCTGGTATCGGCTCATCAATTTCACCCGGTATTGGCATCTTGTAATGCGGATGCAACGGTGATTTAGTGCCAAAACATCCTGTAACAAAACAATAGCCGGTTGCATTCCTGCCCAGCAAATAATCCAGGTTGGTCATGGATCCATATATATACTTCTGATTGCCGGTGATCAGATACGCATTGATCAATAAAACTCCCTGGTTAGCAGCTATAGCATTGCTTCCCCAAACAAAATCTTTTTTTGACTGGCCCATTACCGTACCAAATGCATTCGAAGAGATATGAACCAGGAAGTCATCGGCAATATTAAGTAAACGCTTCTTCATTAATCCGATCATCTCCGTAGTATATTTTGGCAAATAGCCCTGGTAACGTAACATAGAATAATAAGCAAGCATCCTGACGTTATTCCATGACGGAAGACTTACTGAATCATCAATATTTTGTTCAATGACATCGAAATACATTTTATTTTTAGAGGTGATGAACATTTCTGTCGCTGCCCACATCCATTCATCACTAAGCTGATCATCCGAATAAGCGCAAGTGTTTACAACAGGTTTATATTTCTTGTCTAATATTGCCTGGTTGTACATCACATTCGGATATTTCAACGCCCAAAACCAGGCATTGGCTGAAGCTCTCAAACAACTGTCGGCTAATCCCGGCAGTTGGGCTTTCATTCTTTTCAATATTCTTCCTGCCTGCGCCATCACCGCTGCAAAATCCAGTGCAGCAGCCGTACTTTTTTGAACGACATATCTCGGTTCCCTGTTAGCTGCCTGCATAATTCCATCATTCACTCCGGCACTTGTACATTTATGATATACTCCCCCGTCAAATGGATCCTGCATAGTGAACATCCATCGCAAATTGTATAATATCTCATTCAAAATATCAGGAATCTTGTCCTTGCTTTCAGGAATGTTTGTATTTAATGTGTCGAAGTGATTTGAAAAATCTTCATAAGCTGAAAGCAATGTGGCCATCGTTATACCATTCCCAACAATCGATTTATTGCAATCGCCTGCATCATACCATCCTCCACGTGCAGAAATAATCGTTCCCGTGGGACGATTGTTCGTGTTAGCGGAAGGATGTATATAAACAGCATCATCACCATATTCTGCGGCCCTGTTCCATTTGCCGGCATATTTTTCATCAAGTGCAATAGATGATCGCTGATAATAAAAACCCTTCAATAAAGCTTTACTCAATTCAGAATAAACTTCATTTTTAATTTCAAACGGGAATGATTGCTTTATTTCACCAATGCGCAGAATATATTTTCCCGGAATTCTAAATGAGCTAAAATCAGCAATTCTTGTGATAGTTGATGAAAAGGCAGATCTCTTTTTATCGCTCAAAAAACCTTTATACAGAGTATCGGTTCCATCTTCAGACACTACATAAAAATCTTCAGGCCCCGTGTTACCGGTGACAAATGCCAGCTTTGTTGAATTGGGATAATAACCGACCTGGTTCAGCTTGATCTGGTCACATTGTTTTTGTGCAGGTGCTAAAAGAAAAACCTGAATCAAAATAAAAACTAATAGAATTCTTTCACCCCGAAAAGTTTTTATTCTTTTTTCCAATCGAAACAGCCAATTTTGAGCGTATAAGTTTTGATAGGTCACTTGATTCCTTTTATAAAAAAAACCGGGGTACGTTATATTAGTTTTTTCAAAGGAATCAGTAATAAAAAAATTCTGTAAATGCGATACCGTTTTTTCAAAGGGGTAGAGATCTCAGAGGTAGGATTAGGCACCTGGCAGTTAGGAAATGCCGATTGGGGGCGTGTTAAAGATAGTCAAGCGCTTTCTATTTTGCAAGCATTTTCATCTGCCGGTGGAAATTTTATTGATACCTCTGACGTATATGGTTTAGGTATCAGCGAGAGACTTATCGGAAATTTTTTAAAATCACCAGGCAGACAAATTTTTGTTGCTACCAAGCTGGGACGCAGGCTGGATGGGGTTTTCGGCTGGCCTCAAAACTTTACCTATGACTTGATGAAGAAACAAATCGAAAGTTCTTTAAATAATCTTGGCTTGTCTCGGTTGTTTTTGGAGCAACTGCATTGTATACCAATCGTAGAACTACGAGCCGGGAAGGTGTTTGATCATTTAAGAAAGTTGCAGGATGAGAAGCTTATAAAATTTTGGGGAGCGAGTGTTGAAACTACTGAGGAAGCATTGATCTGCCTGGCGCAGGAAGGACTTGCATCATTACAGATTATTTTTAATTTGTTCAGGCAGCATGTAGCTGATGAAATATTTTCTAAAGCGAAAGAAAAGGATGTTGCACTCATTGTCAGGGTTCCTCTTGCCAGTGGTTTACTTACCGGCAGGTTCAATGAAAAAACAAAATTTCCTGCTTCCGATCATCGCAATTTTAATGCAAACGGCGAAGCATTTAATGCCGGTGAAACTTTTTCAGGAATTGAATTTTCGAAAGGCCTTGCGTTATCAAAAGAAATAGCTTCTCTTTTGCCTGATAAACGAATGTCACAATGGGCCATACGTTGGATATTGGATCATGCTGAGGTGACTACTGTAATTCCCGGCGCTACGAAAGTTGAGCAGGTAGAAAAAAATGTTGCAGCTTCTGATCTGCCGCCTTTAGATAGGTTAACACATGATATACTTCGCAGCTTGTACGATGAGAAAATAAAACCATTCATACGAGGGCGTTATTAAAACCCTGCATTCAATTCTTTTCACCACATAGAATCACCAGGCACAGTAGAAACACATAGTACTACTTCTATGTGAAACTATGTTTCTAATGTTCCTATGTGGTTATTTTTTTAATAGTCTTATTGTCTTTGAATCAGGTCGAGAAGTTTTTTGTCAAGTTTATATCCGTGCCAATCTTCATATTCCACATCAGCCCGACCGGAATTCAGAATTCCAAAATCACCAACAAAATTCCAAAGGGCAAAACCAATTTCATTAGTAGTAAGAATATTGAGAACGTCGCCAAACCAGGCAAGAAAAACATCGTGAGGAGTTTTATTCCAGCAACCACATTCACCGCAATGCACGCCAACACCTTTATTTTTTAATTCGATCCATGGCTTATAATAATCTTCGAGTATCTGCCTGCTCAAATATTGATTGCCCACCTGCCCCGGGTATTTAGGAATATCCATATGCTCAGGATCTTTGTTTGCCCACAGAGCTTTATAGTGAGAGATAAGATGAGGATAATAACCACGGCAACTCTGGGCAATATTCAGATCGGCAATTTCAACAATGGGTTTATTACCCACATCATTGCCATCGGCAATAACGAGATGATGTTTGTTCTCTTTGTGAATGGCTTCGGCAGCCGCTTTTGCTACTTTTCTATAAAGATCTCCGGGGACGGGGCTGTTTTTTGTATGCTGATCATTCATATCCTCTCTCATACAAGGTTCATTCAGTAAATCAAAACTTATTTTCTTCGAAGAGACATTTTTATATTGCTTTGCCCACATGTTCCAATGAAAGTAAAATGCTTTTTGTGCTTCTTCATCCTTCCATAAATTATAAGGTTCGTTAAAACCCGCATTGATGCAGTAACCGGGTGCACGATGCAGGTTTAAACAAACATGCAAATTGTATTTATGAGCTAACTGAACCAGCTTATCAATCTTATCAACTGCAGATTCATCAATTTGATAAACTTCTTCCGGAGTTATTTTTTTGGAGCGATCAAAATTCAGATAATATGGATAAGCAATTGGCAGACGGACAAAATCAAATCCCCAATCACTCATCCATTTTAAATGATCTTCGGTAGTACCTCCGCGGTTATTTGAAGGATTGGGTGTATTAAAATCTGTAAGATTAAATCCTTTCCATCGCGGTAATTTATTTTTAGGTTCCTGTACAAAGCTGTTCGTTCCTGTAAGAACAATTCCTGCTGTAGTTAAACCTGAATTTTTAATAAATTTTCTTCGGTTCATATTGATGTTACTTATTTATTGACAGTAAGCACCAAAACATCATGTGAAGCAATTGTTGCTTTCAAAGATTTTTTTGTATCACCAATTTCTTTTTTCAACCAAACATCCCTGAGCTTGTAAGTTGTTGTTTTTGCGTTTAGCTCTTTTTTTGAAAGATCATCATTTATCAATTCATTCTGCCAGTTAAATTCTATTTGTTTTGGCTGGCTGCTTCGATTTAAAAAACAAACTCCCCAATTATCATCCTTTAATGGTTTGAACCAGATCTGTAAACTGTCCTTGTCACTGTATTTGAGAGCTTCAACTCCAAGTGCATCCTGGTTAAGAGCAATTACTTCTTTATTCGTCAAAATGTTTTTTGTTTCCTCATCCATCTTTCGCATATCGTTACCGGCGATTAATGGCGCCGCCAGCATACACCAAATTGAAAAATGACTCCTGTTTTCCGCGACCGTTAATCCATTTCCCACTTCCAGCATATCAGGATCATTCCAATGACCGGGACCGGCATATTTACGAATTGTATCCTGTGAATCTACAATGCGCATGATCCCCTGCTGTTGCCAGTTTCCATGATCAAGAATGCCGTCAAAAAGATTCGAAATGTCTCCTGTCGTCCTCCATAAATGTCCGACAGGTGCTGCCCACTGCCAGGGTTTATTACTTCCCCATTCACACAAACTAAAAACAATGGGCCTGCCGGCAGTTTGTAATGCCTTGCTCATGGTTGTATAGGCTTCTTTTGCATTGATCCCATCTGTATAGCACCAATCAAATTTTAAATAATCGATCCCAAGTGAAGCATAAAGTCTTGCATCCTGGTATTCATATCCTCTTGTACCCGGATAGCCTGCACAGGTTTTTGTTCCGGCACAATTGTATAAACCAAACTTTAAACCCTTTGAATGAACATAGTCTATGAGAGCTTTCATTCCACCCGGAAATTTTTTAGGATCGGGAACTAAATTTCCCGTGGTCTTATCTCTTTCCATGGCCATCCAGCCATCATCCAGTACAATATATGAATAGCCGGCATCTTTCATACCGGATGAAACCATTACATCGGCAATGTCTTTTACCAGTTTTTCATCAATGTTTGTTTGAAAAGTATTCCAACTGTTCCATCCCATCGGTGGAGTGAGTGCAAGTCCTTCAAATTTTTGAGCAAAAAGTTTACTGCTTAAAAAAAGCAATACAAGAAAAAACATTCTTTTTATCATGTCAGTTTGTTTTATACCAGCTTCAGTTTTTCATAGCACCGCCCCTTGCAGCTTGTCCCGACTTGTCGGGATCGCAATCACTTTGACTGTAATAATTCTTATCGGCAATTTTAGCCTCTAAGACTTTTAGCCACAAAGAATCACGAAACCCTTAGTGCGACTTAGTGGCTCATTAACACTATTTATATTTTCATAGTTCCCTTTTTCTTTTAAAAAATAATCGTCTTTGTCACGTTGAACATTGTCGACTGATCTGCGATTTGAATTTTAAAATCTCCTTCTTCTAAATGCTTTTTATTATCGGTTCCCACGTATGCTAATTGTTTCATTGGAATTTTAAAACTAACTGTTTTTGATTCGCCCGCTTTGAGATAAACTTTCTCAAAACCTCTTAATCTTTTTACATCCGGCGTAAACGAAGCAAGCAGATCAGAAATAAACAATTGAACAACCTCTTTCCCATCACGGTTGCCGTTATTTTTAACGGTCACAGTGATCGTTGCTTCTTCATCAGGACTAAAACTGTTTTTATTAATACTTAAATTACTGTAAGAAAAACTTGTATAAGACAAACCAAAACCAAAAGGATATTGAGGCTGAAACCTTCCTCCCTGGGGGTTGCTATCGCCTTCGGAAGGTTTATGAATATAACTAACGAGTGCGTTTGTATAACGTGGATAGGTGATCGGTAATTTACCGGATGGATTTACATCACCGGATAAAATATTTGCCAATGCATCCGCTCCATAGTTCCCTGGTAAATACACATCAAGAATAGCAGCAGCGCCGGGTTCGATTTTATTGATGATCCTCGGTCGCCCTTCATTTAAAACAAAAATCACAGGCTTACCCGTTTTTATCAACGCATTTGCAAGGGTAATCTGATTGTCGGATAAACTAAGATCAACCAAATTGCCCGGAGTTTCCGTGTAACTATTTTCGCCTATGCAAAGCAAAATATAATCTGCGGCCGATGCTGCCTGCACGGCTGCGTCAAGACTGATAACCGTATCCTCATAGTACGGTCCTCTTTCTTTGTAAGCAACTCCCTGTACATAGGTAACATTATCCTTTCCAAATTTATTGGCCACCGCTTTAAGGATGGTATTATACTGTTGTCCATATTCATTTGTCCTTTCTCCCTGCCATGTATAGGTCCATCCGCCGTTCAAACTGCGCATTGAATTCGCATTGGGACCTGTCACTAATATTTTTGCAGTCTTTGAAAGTGGTAAAACGTTATTCACATTTTTCAACAAAGTGATCGATTCTGCCGCGGTATTGAGAGATGCTTTTTGAAAATCAGAGCTGCCAAATTTTGGATAGTCTTTCAAATATGTATTGGGTGTATTAAAAAGATCTAATTCATATTTTATTCTTAGTATTCTTCTAACGGCATCATCAATTCTTGCCTGCGATACTTTTCCTTCTTTCACTAAGGCGACCAGGTCTGTACAAAATTCTTTATAATCATAGGGGATCATGGACATATCAATTCCGGCATTGATAGCAAGCATGATGGCTTCCTTCATTGTTTTTGTGATCTTATCACGGCGATAAACATTTTCAATATCCTGCCAGTCGCTGACAATGAACCCGGTGAAATGCAATTCATTTTTTAAAATATCCGTAAGGATATGCTTATTGATGTGAGTAGGAATTCCATTGATCAATCCGGAGTTCACCATTACAGTTCTTGCGCCTGCCTTCACAGCAGCAGCATATGGTGGTAAATGATATTCACGCAAATAATTTTCAGGTATCCATGAATCCGTTCTGTCTTGTCCGGATTTAGGATCAGAATAATCCATGTAATGTTTAAGACTGACCGCTAATTTTTCTTTACTACCCAAAGGTTCCTGGGCTCCTTTCACAAACTGCACTCCTAATTCTGCAGACAAATAAGGGTCTTCTCCGTAGTCTTCCCAAATGCGCGGCCATTGTGGATTTGTACCCAGGTCAAGAGTAGGAGAAAATGTCCACGGCACTCCGACTGCCCTTCCTTCGTAAGCTGTAATAACAGCCGCATTATATACAAGCTCACGATTCCATGTGGCAGCTTGTCCTATTTCCTGCGGAAATAAAGTTGATCCCGCTGCATAACTTACTCCATGTATATCATCAAGACCATAAAGCACAGGAATTTTCAATTTAGTTTGTTTAGCGGCATCCTGGATCTCTGTAATGATCCTGTTCCAATCCTGGGCTGTTTGCAACGGGCCAGGGCTATTTAATATCGATCCTATTTTATAATTTATAACTGCATCTTTCATTTTATCTGAAAAGCTAAACACTTGTCCTTTTGAACTGCCCAATGACTCGATCGATACCTGGGCCATCTGGCCAACTTTTTCATCCAGGCTCATTTGCTTAAGCAGCTGGTCTATTTTGGATTCGATTGCAGGATTATTTGGAGCAGCAATTTGCGCAAGGGACTGGTTGAGGATGACTACCCATGAAAGAAGACAGGCAAAATATTTATTCAATTTCATAACAGCTAATTTGGTTTTTTAAATGACAATTAATTTTTCTTATTCGCCAAAACTATTAAACAGAGGACATTCATTCCAATTTAAATGGGGGCCTTTCAATCTTCCAGCGAAAAATTGGTTAAAATAATATCATTTTACCGTTTATATTGATATCGCTGCAACCTGGGCTCAGAAACAATTTAGACTATTCTTATTTTAATTTTTTTAACCGGTTTATCAAATCATCAACAGGGGTTTCTTCTTTGTATGAATAATTCAAATTCCCTTTTTTATCATACAAAGCGGTAAACGGCATTTTCATTAATCCATAATAATTCCTCAGATAAAACCCCATACCTTCCGTGCCAACCGTTATATTTGAATATTTCGAAGTATTGTGTTTTTTTTCAAACGGTGGTAATACACTTACCGGTTTGTAAGTAACCATTACAATTTCCGCTTTTTTCAATTGATTTATTTTTTTAAAAAGCTCCTCCATTAATTTTTGGCAATGATCGCAATCCGGGTCGAAATATATTAAAACTATTGGCTTTCCTTTATGTAAATCACTTGCACTAAAAATCTTGTTGTCAGAAAGCATCATTTTAAAAGGAGGAATTGTCTGTGCCGCTGCAGACACTGTACAAAAAAGGCCAAGAAAGAAAAAAACCGACAAAACAAAGAATAGAAAAAGTTTCTTTTTATTCATAGCAAATCTTTCGTGCATAAGTTTAGAAAAACAGTAAATTAATTAAGGTATTTTAAGATCATTTATTTTTACCAGTATTTTTTAAAACAATAAATGGCGGTGATAGCTTCCAGTTAACATTTGATTTTACAAAACCGGGTCCAAGCGAGAAGTTCCCTAATACAAGATCTATCCTTCCATCTCCGTCAATATCTCCGGCGTCCATTGTAAGCCATCGGCCTGATTTTGCTTCGGGAAAACTATATGGCTGAAAATCAAAATTGCCTTTATTTTCCAAATAGATAAAGCCTTCCTCAGGCTGATGCTCATAATCCGCAAAAAAAGAAATGGTTGCTATATCCAGATCACCATCTCCATCAAAATCCCTTGCAATAGCTTTATAACATCCATTTATTGGAAAAAAATATTTCTCCTTAAAATGATTGGTTTTATCATTTAAAAAGATGTATACACCATGATAAGGTTTTAATACAGGAGAAAAATCTGCATTGTCTCCACAGGTATAAACGATATCGGGATAACCATCATTATTAAAATCTGCAAGTTCAAAATAGGAGGAACCATACTCCGGGGGAAACCGCAGAACTTCTTCCATCTTAAAATTTCCTTTTCCCATATTGGTAAATAAAAAAATACCTTCGTCACCCTGGGCAAACAAAACCCAAATATCCGGGAGGCCGTCATGATTATAATCATTGACATAAGCCTTGATAGCTCCGGGAGAAGCTCTTAAAATGTGTCGTGCAAATTTATTGCTTCCCAAATTCTCCATCCATGATAATTGTCCAACCAGGTTACCAAATTCACATACCAGGTAATCCGTTTTACCATCGTTGTTCAAATCGGCAGCAGTAATTTGAACAGGTCTCATTAATCTATCAAACAAAGCAATGCTATCTTCCTGCATTCTTCCGTTTAATTTCTTTATAAACTTTCCTTTTCCAAATTTTCCGTTGTTTGGATTTAAAATTCCAATTTCACAGGCAAGCATTTGATTTTGCGTAAAATCAATGTTTACCAAAGGGCTACTGCAACGTACAGAATCCTTAACCTCCAATCGGTTATTAAAGAAGTAAATATTTCGCCGGGATGCATCACCTATGATCAGTGCATCTAAAGAATCACCAGTATTTATTTTTACGTACGAAGAAATAGAGTTTTTGTAATTATAGTGTGGAGTTTGAACAGAGAAAAGAGGCAGGTTCATTTGAATAGGATACTGCCGATGTTGTTTTGGCAAACTGTCAGGCGAAGTGGCAACATAATAATCGATTATGCTTTGCCACTCATTGTAGCTTAATACGGGTTGTGAAGGATAAAAATTCGGATCTAAGTTTCTATCATTTTTAGAAGAAGGATATTCCTTAGAGCCATAGTAAAAAATACCGAGTCTTGGCCCCATATTCGGAAGTACACCCTCTTCCCAGCTTTTTGTATCTATTAATGATGGATCAGGTAACAAATGGCAGGACTGACAATATTTAATTGCCAATATCTTTCCGTTCCTTATACTGGCTAATGAAACATCTTTATGCTTACTATTCCTGTAATAATTTTTACAAGAATATAATAATTCAATCAATACTATTAAGATCAGAAGAAGAAACAAGGATTGTTTCATTGTTATATAATATCCGGATAACTATTAAAAACTTATGCTTCGTGTTTTCCCTTTTAAGTTTTTTATTTCAATAGATTTAATATTTTTATTGACTTCCAAAAAACTACCCGATTGAGACAGGAAAGAATTTCCAAAATACAATTCTTCCTTTCTTTGTTTACCATTCACAAGCCTGATGTACACCGATCTGTCTGTAGCCTGCAGGGGAATTAATTTTTCCGCGGAATTCTTATGTTCGAATAGTTTTAAAGGCCCTCTGTTTTGTGAAGCAGCTAAAAGATAAACATCGTCAGCGCCTCTTAATTTTATAAGAGCCTTTGCATCTCCGGGAACAAAGAGACCGGCTTGTTCTATTGTTTGAGCCGCAAAATTTCCTTTACCATCACCAAGCAGTATAAGACCATTCGCTGCATCATATCTGCCATCTGAAACCTCGTTACCATAATCATTTCCAACGGCGGCCATATCGAGATTTCCATCATCATTAAAATCATCTACAACCATTCCATTTAAAGGAGCTATTTGAGCCATTGCAGGCAAAGCATGCATTTCAAATTTACCATTACCATTATTTTTCAAATAACAGCTTTGAAAATTATTGGCGTGTAACACTAAAGCTCCTTTCATTTGATCATCGGTGAAGATCTGATGTATGTCTGCTTTTGCGAATTCTTTATAGGTTAAAAATTTCTTTTTTAAAGCCGGTAATTGACTCATGATCTCATCCCTGTTCATCGCCGGGTATTCCTTTCTTACTCCATCCTGATCTTTCAAAAAAACAGTAACTATTGCATCGATACTCCCATTTTTGTCAAAATCCTTCGCATAGACATTTACCGGATATTTCTCGCTGGCCCGGAAAAAAGAATTTTCTCCAAGATTACCGACGATATAATCGATGTCACCATCGTTATCAAAATCACCGGCAACTATGCTGTTCCACCAACCTGTTTGATTACTGATACCTGATTGCGCTGTTACATTTTCAAATTTGCCATGATTGTTTTTGAAAAATGTTATAGGCATCCATTCACCAACAACTATGAGGTCGGTCCATCCATCGTTATCAAAATCGGTCCATATGGCGTCGCAAACCATCCCGATATTTTTTAAGCCCGGACAAACCCCGGCAGTAACATCTGTAAATTTCACTTTCCCATTTTTTGAATCATTACGGTAAATAAAAGAGCTTACAGGCAGAGGATATTGACCGGGCAAACACCTGCCGCCAATAAAAAGATCAAGATCCCCATCATTATCAAAATCGGCCGCCTTTATACAGCTTTTGCTTGTATAGTTAACAGGCAAGGCCGCAGAATCGGGTAAAAAATTTCCTTTGCCGTCATTTATAAAAAATTGATCCTGGTATTTTATTGAATTAGCAGGAAACTCATTGCTGCCGCTAGCACAGTAAAGGTCAAGGTCACCGTCTCCATCTGCATCAAAAAGAAGGAGACCCATATTTTCGTGTTTAGTGCCGTTTTCTATTGATGGTAAATCTTTCGCAATAAATTTTCCATCGCTTTGCTGAAGAAAAAATTTACCCGGGAAATTGGCTGAACCGCCTATGCAAATATCGTCAAACCCGTTTCCATCAACATCGCCCGCCGCTAAGCCGGGACCGTATTGTGATAATTTGTGAGGGATCAATCTTTCCCGGTCAAAATCTATAAAGTCTGTTTCCTGGTGTGAGTAATTGATTCCCGATGAGTTCGTAACATCTGTAAACAATGAATTTACGACTGCATCATTATTCCAGGAATCTTCAAGTGTCGCATTCCTGATATCGACCGTCAGCAATTGATTTACTTTTACATTTTTTAATATTTGCTTTTTATTGCCAGGCCATCTTATGATTACTGAGTCAATCTTAGAAAGAGTATCTAATCCAAAAAAAGCTTTTGCCTCAATGCTTGAAAGATAACCACGGTAAGGATTATTTTCATATACCTGTTTTTGATTTTTATTATAATAAATTTCCGCCCATGCACCCAAACCATTTACATTGTTTTTATCTCCTTTAAATTTTATCTGCAGGTAGTTTTTTGAAATTTTACTTTTCGTGTTCGTTGTGTTTTCATAAACAAATGCTTCATCATTGATGTTGTTGATCACACAATCCAGGTCACCATCATTATCAAGATCAGCATAAGCCGCCCCATTTGAAAAAGAGGGGTTTTTTATTCCCCATTCTTCTGTAACGTCAGAAAATTTAAGATTGCCATTATTTTTGTATGCATATTTCTTTAATTTAACCTCAGGTATTTGCTGGAGCAGTTGTTGTTTATTGGCAATTCCATAAGACTCTTTCCGAAAATTCATAAAATCACGATCAGTTATATCTTTAGGAAAGCCATTTGTAATAATAATATCGCGAAAGCCATCATTATTAAAATCTGCAACTAACGGGGTCCAGCTCCAGTCAGTTTCTGCGACACCGCTATAAAAAGAAATATCGCTGAATATAGGTGCGTTTACAGAATCGCTTTTTGACCCGCGTCGTCCCTGGTTAAGCTGAAGTGTATTTCTCACATATTGATATTGATAGCCATAATGATCGCTGTTCTGATAAGTCCGGTAACTGGGTGAACCCATCATCGTCTTTTTGCGATAATTGTCTTCCGGATTCATATCTAAGACTACTATATCCTCAAGACCGTCATTATTTATGTCTTCAACATCCTGCCCCATACTATTGAAAGAAGTATGTTTAAAATATGATCTTGACCTATCGCTAAAGGTTCCGTCGTGATTGTTAATATAAAGTATATCCGGGCCAAGAAAATCATTGGAAACATAAATATCCTTCCATCCATCTTTATTAAAGTCGGCTATTGTAGCTGCGTGGCCATATCCTTCAATAGTAATCCCTGCCTGCTTTGATACATTAGTAAACACCGGGTGTTTTAATGAATCATTCCAATCATTTCTGTACAATCTTCCCGTGCTGGGATGTGAGCCATTGGTAATGATGGGCCGAAATTGAGAGGGATTGTCCTTAGGCAAGATCTGGTTAACGGTAAGATACATGTCAAGATCTCCGTCATTGTCATAATCAAAAAACGCTGCCATGGTAGAATGCGTCGTATCATCCAGTCCATATTCGGCAGCCATCTCTTTAAAATGCGGGATATTATTTTTGTCAACGCCCTGGTTAATGTATAAAAGATTCCGTCTGCGTTGTGGGTCGGGAAGCATCGAGGCGCAAACATAAATATCCAGCCATCCATCATTGTTGATATCTACTACTGCTACACCACGACACCATTTCCCGTCACCTGCTACATTCGCAACATCGGTCACATCTTCAAATTTTAAATCTCCTTTGTTAAGATATAATTTGTTTGATACGGTGTTACCAGTGAAATAAATATCGGGCAGGCCATCATTATTAAAATCCCCAATCCCTACTCCCCCGCCATTGTAAATGTTTGTTACATCAACAACATTCAATGAATCAGTTTCGATTATACTATTATTGAAATGAATGCCGGTTTGTGAAGAAGAGACCTGCTCAAACAATTTCTTTCGATTACAGGCAATAAGCAGGAAACAGAAACAAATCCCGAAAGTTGATTTTAAGAATTTCATGAGTGTACTATAAAAAAGGAAAGAGGCAGAAAAGTATTCTACCTCTTCAATTTAAAGAATTATAAATTCCCCGGATTAATAATTCGGGTTTTGTTTTAATGCACCTCCCTCTTTGTCAATTTCATTCTGTGGTACCGGATAAAGTTCATTCCTGCCTGCGGTAAATGTATGTTCATTTAAAACAGGGTTGGATATGCGGGTATCAGCGGCAATATAATTATTTAAAACATTGGCCATATAACTTGCGCCTGCGGGACCGCCATAAATGGCATCATAACGCTGAAGATCAAAGAAGCGATGCCCTTCCATAGCCAATTCGAGCTGTCTTTCCATATAAACAGCAGAACGTGCATAAGACTGTCCGTTCGCTGCAAAACCAGTCGCCGGATGACTGCCGGCTACTCCATACAATCCAATATGATAATTGGCTGCAGGTGTATTGGTAAAGCCTAGTGAAGGATTGGCGTTATCAATATAAGTATGTACCCAATATTCGGGATGAGCAGCCATACGATTTCTTACCATATTCACGTCGTCTTCTGCGGGCTGCAGGTCATTAGATTCAACTTCACATTCAGCACGCCATAATATTACATCCGAAAAACGAATCATGTTGTAATTAATAGCAGTACCCTGCGGATAAGCTCCCCATGTAGAAGCATCTGCGGTTGAAGCTTGTTCGCCATGCCAGAACACATTTTTAATTGGATTGTAAGGAACAATATCACCGCGTGACCATGTTTCACCACCGCATAATCCCCAGTCCAAATAGGGTATGCCCCTGCGCCCTAAGGTCCAGTCAATACGAGGATCTAAGGGATCACCGGGGGGAGTGAATGGATTAGTTAAAACAAGTCCATGATCGTTCGCCAGGCTTGGTATATCATAATTTGGTAAAGTAGCAGTAACCATTCTTGTATGTGCGCCATCAGCATTGAAGTCAGCTACAGATAAAGTAGTGGTACCCAGCATCGGCAATCCATTCGCGTCAACTTTATATGCATTTCCAAGTTCATAGGAAGGCTGGTAAAAACCACAACAGCTCGTATATGTACCGGCAGGGAAATTTAAAATATCACCTGCATTATCATTCAGACCACCTGAACCATCACTGGTTGTCATTTGGACCTGGAATACTCCTTCAGGACCATTCCTTTTAGTAGCATGAAAATTATCTTCAAAAGGTCCCAATGCATATTTTTGTCCTCCTGATGTATTCCCATTATTAATAAGGTCGTCCAAAAGTGGCTTGGCCTTGGCATATTGATGATCGAACATATAAGCTTTTGCTAAGAACGCCTCGGCTGCATAAAAATTAGCACGGCCAACCTGCGACTGAGTCTTTGGCAATCCCGCCATTGCTGCTGTAAAGTCGGCTTCAATTTTATCCCATATCGGGCCAGGATTTCCCACGTTATAATTATTAGCAGCATAAGTTATCGTTTCATCAACATATGGCACGTTTCTCCATAATTTTGCAAGCTCCAAATGATAAACTCCGCGTAAAAACCTGGCTTCTGCAGCTACTTCAGTAGCATAGCCTGCAGAAACGGAGCCATCCGTAATAAGAGGAATTTCCCTGAGAACATCATTGGCACGCTGAACAGCATTATAAAATGTGGCCCATTTTTCCTGGAGATATTCATTGGATGCATCGATAGAATGGTTCTCAATGGGAGCAGCCGGCGGTTGGTCAGTAGTATTTGAACCTTTGTAAGCATCATCGGCAGCAATGCCACCCCAGCACCAATTGTTTGTTGTACTTTCCCATGAAGTGGAAAAGCCTGCAGCAAAACCATCAAGCATCGAATAGGCTCCGATAAGCAAACCATCAAGCCCGGCCTTGTTGGCAAGTACCGCGGCACTTAATGATCCCACGGGCTTTTTGTCAAGGAATTTCTTACATGAATAGATCAATGTAAGAGCGACAAGACCAGCCAGGGCAATTAATCTTAAATGAAATTTTTTCATAATTATATAGTTTTCTTTTATTTAATCATTAAAACGTAAGGTTAACGCCAAAAATATATTGTTTCTGGTTATTTGGATAGGCACCGTAATCGATACCAAAGGCAGCACTTTGATTCACATCGCTACCATTATTAGACAGAGATGGTACCAATTCGGGATCCAAACCAGTATATTTAGTAATAGTGAATAAATTTGTGGCCTGCGCATAAATGTGCAGTTTATCAACCCCTACTTTCTTTAACAGTTTTGGATTGAATGTATATCCTAATTGTGCAACGCGACATTTTAAGAATGAACCCGGTTCAACATAAAATGAACTGATCGTGCTTGAACCCATAGCCTGTGAAAAAGAAGCGGCAGGTAAGGTTGCGCCTGGATTGCTTACCACATGGTTCACGACGACTGCAGCCTTGTTATAAAGGTCCAGGTTTTTACCTCCCTGGAACGTGCTGTAAAAATCAGTCCAGTATTTTACGTAATTGAAATCCTTGTTCCCGTACGAACCGTAAAGAATTATAGACAAGTCAAAGCTTTTATAGTTAGCACCCAGGTTTACACCATAAGTAAACTTGGGGTTTGGATCACCAAGCCAGGTACGGTCATTGGCATCAATTTTTCCGTCGCCGTTAACATCCTTATAAATAAATGAACCCGCTGCTGCGCCTTTATAAGTGGCACCTTTCGCTGCATCAGCGTCACTTTGATAAATTCCCATAGTCTGGAAACCAAAAAATGCCCCGATCGGATGACCGACTTCGTTTCTTACGATATCAAGATCGCGGGAATATCCGAAATCGAAATAACCTGGCGAAGGTATAAAGGTGATCTTACTTTTATAACTAGTAATGTTCGCTCCTATGTCAAAAGAAAAATCCCTGTTGATTTTGCCATGATATATAGCAGAAATGTCAACACCGGTGTTCTGAACATCACCCACATTTACAACAGGAGAGGCTCCTCCTCCAGTTGTTGCAGGAAGAGGTAAGGGAAATAATAAACCGCTTGACTTTTTTTGATACCATTCAGCAGTCAGGTCAAAATGACTAAATAAAGCAGCATCAAGGCCAATGTTGAGGATCTTGTCGGTTTCCCAGGTTACCTTGGGATTACCGTTCTGGCTTTGATTGAATCCCTGTGTAATACTGTTAAGACCACCATTGATACCATAGTAAGAAGAACCTGTACCCTGGGCATAACCAGAATAAGCATTGTTACCTGTTATATTACCATTATTACCGGCCTCACCGTAGCTGCCCCTTATCTTGAGATTATTAATCCAGGTCAAACTCTTCATGAAATCTTCTTGTGAAATACGCCATCCCAGTGATACTGAGGGGAAAGTTCCCCACTGATGATTCCCGGTTGATGTATCACCCGGGAAAAAGATGGAGTATCCATCGCGGCGTACTGTAGCACCCAAAATGTACTTGTCATCATACACATAATCCAGCCGGCCAAAAACAGATACGGTTCCTGTGGGTTGATAGATATAACTGGTAGGAGCATTCACAGGTGTGCCAAACTGGAGCTGCACAAAATTAGGGTCAAGGGAAAAGAAACTCTGGGCAGAGGCATGAAACTCCCTTCCGTTAGATGACTTCATTTCATACCCTCCAAGTGCCTGGATATTATGTTTTCCAAATATTTCTCTGTAAGTAATCGTGTTGGTCCAATTGTAAGTGGTGCTCATTTGTTCATTCTCATTAGCGCTATTTGGGCTGGTATGAGTTTCATAATTCTCATATGTATTATAGCCGATAGCATAATAATACTGGTTATACAAATTACCGCCTATGCTGGTATGTACCGTAAAATATTTAGCAATGTCAGCCTCAGCAAATACATTCCCCTGGGCAATCACAAAATGGGCTTTATTTGTTGCATTCCTGGCTACGATAGCATACGGGTTACTACCATTACCTAATGGTTCTCCGCCAGGCCCGTCGAAGGCGCCGCCGAAATGACCACCTACATCATAAACGGGGACAATCGGCATTTCACGATAAGTATATGATATGGAGCCACCTTCCTGCTGCTGGTCGCCATTGTAACCACCATTATTTGATTTGTAAGTAACAAAACCGGATTCTCCAAAACGTATATGGTCTTTCACCGTAAAACTGGTATTTAAACGGGCTGAATATCTTCTTTCATAGTCATTAACTTCTGTGCCCTCCTGATCCAGCCAATTTACCGAAAATAAATAGGTGCTTCTCTCCCCACCACCACTTGCTGTAATGGTATGCGATTGCTCCGGAGCCGGTTTAAAAACTGCGTGGAACCAATCTGTGCCGGCCCCCGTTGCGAACTTTTGTATAAGAATATCACTTTGAGGATTAGCCGCATCGAAATGATAAAATGGCAATATTGAGTTGTCACTAGTAACTCCTGCCTGGCCGAAAGTACCAAATGGTGCATTACCATGATAACCGTAAGTTGGAATTATACCAGGACCACCTGGATATAAGGTCTGAGTACCCGCGTCATTTGCGGTAAATGCCAGCTGTGATTGTTGCTCCGGATTCATAAGATGCCAAACATTACCACTTAATGGTCGCTGCGTACCATAATAGGCATCATAGCTGATCGTGGTCCTGCCCGGCCTGCCTTTTTTGGTCGTGATAACGATTACACCGTTACCGCCCGAAATACCATAAATGGCGGCAGCACCGGCATCCTTTAGTACGCTTATACTTTCAATGTCATTTGGGTTAACGAGCGACATATCCCCCACCTGCACACCATCAACCACGTACAGTGGCTGAGTGTGACCAAAGTTTGAGATGCCACGAACAAATACAGTGCTCGATGCCCCGGGAGCACCTGAATTAATTACAGTAACTCCTGAAGCCTGCCCCTGTAACAGTTGTTCGGAGCTTGTAGCCGGTATCTTTTTCGCATCGCTAACATTGACCGTTGCCACTGAACCAGAAATATCTTTTTTCCGTTGCGTAGCATACCCGGTAACAATAACCTCATTCAAACTTGTAGTTTGCAATTTCATTCCAACATCAATAACATTATTCCCTCTTACATTTACTTCTGAAACTTCATACCCGATAAAGGAAAAAATAAGTGTCCCAGTGTTCCGGGGCATCGTAATGGAATACGATCCATCTGAGCCAGTAGTGGTTGCTATATTAGTGCCCTTAACGGAAACAGTAGCACCAAAAACAGGTTTTGAATCAGGCCCTGTTACTTTTCCGCTTACTTTTGTCTGCGACATTATCGCCGAAGAAAGAAGAAGAAAGAAAGCAAAAAAGAATAACTGTTTCGTACCCTTAATAAAACAAGCAAAATTTCTCATAAAGCATAGCATTTTGGTTTTAAAAAATTACTATCGATTGCAAAAGTTTTTATTCTATATATAATATTATCTACTGTTGTGCCTGTCTCTCAACCTAAGTCCGTTAACTGCTAACGTAAATAAAGGGCACTAAATTCCAAGTGCCCTTTGAAAACTAACGATTGCTATATGAGATAACTGGTTTACGTTCCTATCTGTACTGGCAACGTAATAAAAATTAAATTCAGTCTGTGTAAGTAAACTTTTCTCTCTAAGCATAGCAGTCAGAACTTTAATGAAACCTTAAGCGATTCATGATCCGAAATAATCCTTTTGGAAATTTTCATCATTGCTTTTGTACGATGATTGATTGCCGGTAATGCCAAAATTCAAAAAATGGGAAACGAAAAAAAGGTTGTTAAAAGGAAATACGATAA
>Ga0207106_1015_pt1 | contig 55437 bp, 51 predicted proteins | sample Alteio_BWMinHeat_78_FD_153535 | JGI IMG/M metagenome (GOLD analysis project Ga0207106, IMG submission 153535) | Enriched cells from forest soil in Barre Woods Harvard Forest LTER site, Petersham, Massachusetts, United States -... | ecosystem: Environmental > Terrestrial > Soil > Temperate forest >...
GTAGAACAGCCAAATATCAAAAGAAAAATCACGGAAAATATTTTAGTAGAACTACTAAATCCTGTTTAATTTCTTAGCCCTGCGAGCTTTGTTTGCTATTTGCCGAGTGCCTGGATTACATCATACTTAGTAACAATATGAAAGTTGCCGGCTTCATCCTTTGCCAGTACAGCTCCATTTTCTTTGTTGATAAGTGAACTTAATTTTTCCACTGGTGTGTCAAAGTCAACAATAGGGTATGAGGGTTCAATAACAGATTCAATTTTTGAATTTTTTATTTCGGGGTTTGCAAATATTTTTTGAAATAATCCGCTTTCGCTGATCGCACCCACGGTTCCGTTGCCATTCATTACCGGGATATGTTCAATGTCATATTTTTTCATCAACTCCACCGCCTCCGAAACGGTTTGCCCTGCTTCGACGCTTACTAATTTTTTCATTCCTCTCCCGCTAATGATGTCTTTAAAAGTTTTTACATCTAAAAATCCTCTTTCGATCATCCATTGGTCGTTATAGATCTTTGCTACATACCTGCTGCCGTGATCATGAAAAATGCAAACGACAATATCTTCTTTCTTTAGTTTGCTTTTTAATTGCATGAGTCCCTGCAGGCAACTTCCTGCACTGTATCCGCAAAACATCCCTTCTTCTTTAGCCAATCTTCTTGCCATTACAGCTCCGGCTTTATCAGTCACCTGTTCAAAATAATCGATCACACTCATATCATAATTTTTCGGAACAAAATCTTCCCCAAATCCTTCACTTATGTATGGATGTACTTCGTTCATATCCACTTCGCCTGTACGAAAATATTTTGTAAGCAAAGAGCCATACACATCAATGGCCCATACCTGGATATCCGGATTTTTTTCTTTCAGGAACATGGCTACTCCTGTAACGGTTCCTCCGGTACCGGCAGTGCAAACAAGATGAGTTATTTTTCCATTCGTTTGTTTCCAAATTTCAGGGCCGGTTGTTTCGTAATGTGCCAGCCTGTTCGCCAGGTTATCGTATTGATTGCATAAGTATGAATTAGGAATTTCTTTTTCCAGGCGCCTCGCTACAGAATAATAACTTCTCGGATCTTCAGGTTCTACATTCGTGGGGCATACAATTACCTCGGCGCCCAATGCTTTTAAAATATCAGCTTTTTCTTTCGATTGTTTGTCAGTAGTTGTAAAAATGCATTTATAACCTTTCACTACTGCGGTCAATGCAAGACCCATTCCTGTATTGCCACTTGTGCATTCAATGATCGTTCCTCCGGGTTTGAGCTTACCATCTTTTTCAGCCATCTCTACCATCTTCAATGCCATCCGGTCCTTTATCGAATTACCCGGATTAAAATACTCCACCTTTGCCAATACTGTACATGGAATATCTTTCGTGATCTTGTTAAGTTTTATGAGTGGTGTATTACCGATTGTTTCCAGGATGTTATTCTTGATATCCATAACTTTCTTTATGGCGTAAAGTTAAGAATTTGGCAGCCAGCTTCTGATTCTCTATTATGCTCTGGTTGCCACGCTCGCTTGTACGTTCTGTTCGCTATTCTGCAATTTTTTAAAAAAGAAAAACCCCGCCAACGGCGGGGCTTACCGGACCTGATGATAGGAATCATCAAGCATCTTTCAATAGTTCGTTACGAATCCCTCTCCACTTGTGGAGAGGGAAAGGGTGAGGATCAAGCTTCTTTATGAATCTTTTTCTTTTTAGACTCTAAAAATTTGTCCAGCAACATTAATGCGAGCACTACATTGATCATCATAAAAACATTTACATAAGTATTATTGAAGAACTTGCTGAAGTCAACTTTACTAATATCGACCGGCAATTTAGTATCACTTTTTGCACTCCAGTCAATCTGTCCAAAACCATATACCAGGAACCCGACTACCAGTGCGATAAAAAAGATTCCAATGCCCCAGATGATCTTATTATTAATATATGTTTTTGCGGCAGGAGCAATTTGATATTTAGCAATACCCTCCATTACATTTTTTGTAAACCGTAATGAAGGCTCTTCAAGCGCAGATGATTGCACCAATTGATGAATCTCCAGGAGTTCATGGTATTTTTCTTTCCATTCACGATTCGTTTCAAGCAATTTCTCAATTGAATATCTTTCTTCGGCAGAACTTAATCCGTCGATATACTCCCATAATCTTTCATCCATATCCCCACCGACACCCCCATCCCCTAAAGGGGAGTAATAAAATTTTTGTTTCATATTGCACTCATTTAAGAAAATGATTTAAAATTTCAGATCCAATCAGGATAAGTCTAAAGATCCCTCACTTCTTCTACGAAATATTTTTCCATTTTTTCTTTCAATCTTGCTCTTGCCCGGTGCAACCGGACTTTTGCAGTATTCACTTCCAGCCCAAGTATCTGGCCGATCTCTTCTAAACTTTGTTCATTCTTATAAAACAAAGTTATGATCTGCGCATCATCGGGACTCAGCATAGCAATAGCCTGGTTCACCATATTCTGCCTTGATTTTTGCTCTACCTGGTTAGCTCTGAATCCTGAATCCTGGTTATCGGCTATTTCAAAGGTCTTTTCATCATCCAAAGAACGAATGTCCAGTTTTTTCTTTCGTAAAAAAGTAATGCAGGTTGTATTTACTATTGTATACAGCCATGTGCTGAATTTTGCCATTCCTTTAAAATCTGCCAAAGATCGATAGGCTTTTATAAAAATATCCTGCGATACTTCCTCTGCGTCTTCCCTGTTTTTAGTAAAGCGGAGCGTAAGTGTGAAAACATACGATTTATACCGCTCGACCAGTAGGGAATAAGCATTGTAGTCACCTTTCAGCACCAGGCTGATGATTTCAGTATCTGAAGGTCCGGTCGGCATTCTGTACTATATGACTCATTATAAAGAACCAAGGTTACAGGGAATAAACACAAGTTACACCCCTAAAAAATGAAGACATATGATATATGCCGGATTTTTATTCTTTTTTGTAACCGGCCCGCGTAAGCCGTAGTCATATTTACTGTAAAACGATTCGATAAAAGTTCTTTAAAAGCTGTAACCTGATCTAAAATATAGTAGTCAAAGAACAAAACGATTAAAATTCATTAACAATAAAACTTATTTTATGCACGGCGAATTTTTAGTTCCAATTGTAATGTTTGCATGCGGTTTTGCCATGGTATTTGGCATTGTTTACCTGAAAACCCGCCAAAACCTGGCTATGATTGAAAAAGGAATGAATCCTAAAGAAAGAGTAAGGAGATCTGTACCGACTTATCTTAAATGGGGCTTACTACTGATCGGAGCAGGAATAGGACTGCTTTCGGCTTTCCTGATCGATACCTTACTGATTCCACGCGAGGTTGAACCTGTAGCTGTATATTTTTCATTGATAGCGATCGGTGGAGGAATTGGTCTGGTGGCTTCTTACCGGATAGACAAGAAAGAAGCGCTTGAAGAAAACACGTATAATAAGCAATAACAATTTACCAGGATCCTTGTTCGCCGAAAAGATTAACTTATGCAATCATCAAAATCCTCTCAGCTTGAAAAAAAAGTTGAGGGGTTTTGTTTAATTATTGCTTCCTTATTATTTTCAATATCTACTTTCTTCTGGGAAAATGGGATATGGAGTTGAAGCTGCCAGTTTGCTGATTTTTTCCATGTTCTTTTGGATCCCGTAAAGCCATGCAGGTTTTTAAAAATGCGAAGGCCGGGAATTGCTTTGCGATGATTATTTGTTTAAGACCTCTATAGCTTTTTTTACTGCATCATCTTTCAGGTTGATCACTTCATAAAAGCCTTCAGTTCTCCATTTATACCGGGCAAGATAGGCCTTCAATCTCTCTTTGATGCCCTGTTTGTCTTTTGCGGAAATATTTTTCAGATATATTGAGTCTTTTAATGCATAATTTTCTAATTGGTTCCAGGCATTATCAATGCCGGGAAATCGCTCCGCAAAATCGACTGCAGATTTGTATTGATTGAACTGTGAATTATTACTGACGTAATAATTATAAACGAAATTATTGAATGTGGTTTCTAAATATAGCTGGGTCACATTTTTTTGTATATCATTGGTATCAATAGGTACAAATACATCTGGCATGATACCACCGCCACCATACACAGGTCTTTTTTCAACAAGAGTTTTATAAACCTGTCCTTTATTTATCTTGTTCGAATCGGCATATAGCAATTCACCATTTTTATAGCGTTGCCATATATCTTCCATATACTCCTTTTTACCCTTTTCATAGGAACGCTGAATGCTTCTTCCCACCGGTGTATAATATCTTGCTACGGTTAATCGTATCGCTGAGCCATCACTTAGCTCATATTGCTTTTGTACTAATCCTTTTCCAAAAGTTCTTCTTCCAACTATAGTGGCTCTATCCCAATCCTGCAATGCTCCTGAAAGAATTTCACTGGCACTTGCTGAAAGTTCGTCAACTAATACTACCAATTTTCCTGTTTCAAAAATACCGGGACGTTTTGCTGTATACTCCTCTTTTGGTGCATTTATCCCTTCGGTATAAACGATTAATTTGTTATCATCAAGAAATTCATCAGCTATCTGAACCGCCTGATCCATTAGTCCGCCACCATTTCCTCTAAGATCAAGTATTAGCTTTTTCAAACCCTGTTTTTCCAGCTTTTGTATTCCCTCCATGAATTCATCATAGGTATTCTCCGAAAATTTATTCAGCTTAATGTACCCCGTAATTTTATCAACCATGTATGCTGCATCAAGAGAAGGAACAGGAATTCTTCCTCTAATAATTGAAATCGTCAAAGGATGATTATTGCGTAATACGGTTAGATTGACCTGGCTGTTAAGAGGGCCACGAACTAATTTTTTGACTCCTTCGGTGGTGATTTTTTTTCCAACGATAACCTGGTCATCTACTTTTAAAATACGGTCTGCCACCTGTAACCCTCCCTTATCACTCGGTCCACCGGGTAATACGTAAAGGACATGAACTGTATCATAAAAGATATTAAACTCGACACCAATTCCTTCAAAATTTCCTTCAATATCTTCATTCACCTCCTTCAGGCTACTGGCAGGAATATATAAAGAATGTGGATCGAGACCATTCATCACTTGTTGAATGGCGCCCTCTTCAAGAGTATCTATATGAACAGAATCGACGTATCTTAATTTAATTAGCTCGAGAGCTTCTTCCAGCGAATTACGTTTGTTCACCGCAAAAAAGCCTTTAGTACTTCCTGTTTGTTTATGAAGATTAAAACCGAAAAACATTCCTGCGATCATGACTATGGAAAACACAAGCGGGAGCCAAACCTGTAATTTTTTATTATTCATCTCTTTGCTTTCTTTGTAATTTGATTGCAAAATACTGGATTTGCTTCTAACGGTTTCCGGTATCGGTTTATTACAACAAAATTTTTTAGTTATTGTTTTGAATCATATGACCCCAACTAAATTGATCGCCGATAGTGGCGCCACAAAGGCAGAGTGGTGTTTGCTTAATGGCACTCACAGACGAACAATCTTTACACAAGGCATTAGCCCATATTTTTTAGATGCAGAACAAATTCATAATCTCTTATTGAAAGAATTGTGCCCGAAACTGAAAAAGACGAAGATTGATGAGATATTCTATTATGGAACGGGTTGTGCAAATCCTTCAAATGCAAAATTGGTAAAGAAAGCCATTCAGAAAACATTTCCTGGTTCGGTTGTAGAAGTTACTCATGATTTGATGGCTGCAGCAAGGGCCTTGTGTGGCCATGAAAAAGGAATTGCCTGCAACCTTGGTACAGGATCTTTTTGTTGCTATTTTAACGGAGAGAAAATTGTAAAAAGTAATCCCGGCCTTGGCTATGTGCTTGGTGATGAAGGCAGCGGTGCTTACCTCGGAAAGAAAGTGATTCAATATTATCTATATAAAATATTTGATGACGAGCTAATGTTGAAGTTTGAGACAAAATATAATACCACAAAAATTGAGATATTAGAGAGTGTATATAAAAAACCATTACCCAATCGTTACCTGGCAAGTTTTGCAATTTTTCTGGCAGAGAACCGGGGTCATTACATGATTGAAAATATTATTGAAGATAGCCTGAATGATTTCTTTTTTTATCATTTGCAGAAATACAAGGAAGCATCATCATTGCCGGTAAACTTCATGGGGAGTATAGCTTATGGCTTTAAAGATGTATTGCAGGAGCTTTGCCGGGAATATAAATTTGAATTGGGAAAAATAATTAAAACTCCCATGGAAGGATTGATTGATTTTCATCGTTCATAAAAAAAATATGACAGAATTTTTAAAAATAACAGAACAAGCTTCCGATTATCACCACCTGGAAAGAATGAGTGTTCTTGAAATTTTGGGTTATATCAATAAGGAGGATGCAAAGGTTCCTGTAGCTGTATCCAAAGTAATTTCGCAGATAGAATCGCTGGTGCAAATTGTGACAGATAAAATGCTGATGGGGGGACGACTCTTTTATATTGGAGCAGGAACAAGCGGGAGATTGGCTGTTGTGGATGCCAGTGAATGCCCGCCGACATATGGAGTTCCTTATGGTTTGGTGGTGGCAATCATCGCAGGCGGAGAAAAAGCAATCACCGTTGCCGTCGAATTTGCAGAAGATGATAAAGAGCAGGGATGGAAAGATCTGCAGACCCAAAATGTTTCTGATAAAGATGTAGTAATAGGGATTGCGGCAAGCGGTACTACCCCTTATGTTATCGGCGCACTCGAAGAATGCAGAAAAAAAAATATCATTACGGGAAGTATTTCCTGTAATCCTGGCTCACCAATAAGCGCTGTTGCTGATTATCCTATCGAAGTGATCGTGGGACCGGAATTTGTTACGGGTAGTACAAGAATGAAAAGCGGCACTGCTCAAAAATTGGTATTAAATATGATTTCTACAACTGTAATGATACAATTGGGCAGGGTAGAGGATAACAGGATGGTGAATATGCAACTGACCAATGAAAAATTGATTGACAGGGGAACAAAAATGGTAATGGAAAGAACAGGTATAAAAGATTATGACCAGGCAAAAGAAATTTTATTGAGATTTGGCAGCGTAAAAAAAGCCGTTGATAGTTTTAAATAATAATTGATAGGCATGAATTTGACAATGAATGATTTTTTGATTAATTAGCATATTAGCCAATTATCACATCAGCACATTAAACTATGCACGATATTGAACCTTTTTATAATTGGCGACACATTTATACCAGTGAGGAAGATGAACGCTCACCTTTCTACGGAAGAGCCTATTCTGAATTTGAATATTCACAAACGGTATACAACTATTACATACATCCTCAATGGGATGATTTTGGCTCCCGCACTCTTTACTTAAAAATTCTGATAGCTGACTACGAGGAAAAATATGTAGTGATTGAATTGATGGGAGAATGGAATGACGCGATTGAGAATGATATTATGGAGTTCAAACGCGAGGTAACCGATGTATTTCAAAGAGAAGGCATTTTTAAATTCGTTTTGATCGGCGAAAATGTGTTAAACTTTCACAGTGGCGTTAAAGAATACTACCAGGAATGGTATGAAGAAGTGACAGATGAGAACGGATGGATAGTGATGATTAATATGCCGGAAGCCACACAATATGATTTCAAAAAGGCCAGGCTTAACCAATATATCGAATTATATGATCTGCCAAACTGGAGAACCTATAAGCCTTTTCATCTGTTCAAAAAAATAGACAATGAATTAATGACAAGGTTGAAGATGTGATTGGATTGTTTGATTGTTTAATTGCTTAATCGTTATACAATCACGTCAACCATTTAACCATTTAACAGTTTAACCATCTGTCCTGATCAATATCAGAAATTTTTATCTTTCATTTGGCATTCCGATACTAACTTTGCGGCAAAATTTTTACACCATTCTCCGGATATTATGAAATGGGCTGAATTCTTTACCTCATCAGTTGGAAAAAAATTTGTAATGGCGCTATCGGGATTGTTCCTGATTACATTTTTAGTTGTTCACGTTACTGTGAATGCATGCATGTGGGCCGTAGTTTTTGTTCCCGATGATAATGGCGAAGTGTTTAACAAAGCGGCTCATTGGTTGGGTCAGACATTGGTCCCAAGAATACTTGAAATAGGGCTATTTGTTGTTTTTATCATTCATATTGTCCAGGGTTATGTCCTCGAGGTACAAAACAGGCAACGAAGAGGAATTGGTTACAAAATAAAAATGGGATCAGGAGGAAGTGCATGGTATCGCAAATCAATGGGTTTATTAGGCACACTGATTTTTTTATTTCTCATTGTACATCTTGCTGATTTCTGGATCCCCTCAAGATTTGGAGGATTGGATGAAGTATCTTATCCTGACACACCGGGAAAACAGTATCACGAATTATATGGAAGAATGATCACTGTTTTTCAGAATCTTTGGATAGTTGTATTATACATTATCGGCTGTATTTCTCTTGCTTGGCATCTAATTCATGGATTTCAAAGTTCATTCCGAACATTAGGGGTTTCTAACAAACGATATCTTGCTATGCTGAACGGAATCGGGTGGATATTTTCAATTATAGTTTGTTTGTTGTTTGCCATGATGCCGGTGAGTGTTTATTTGGGATGGATAAAGTTGTGAGTTGTGAGTTGTGAGTTGTGAGTTGTGAGTTGTGAGTTGTGAGTTGTGAGTTGTGAGTTGTGAGTTGTGAGTTGTGAGTTGTGAGTTGTGAATGAATATACGATTTGCAAATTAAGAAAAATATTGCTCCGAAGGAGCAAAATATCAATAGCAACGGGTTTTAACCCGTTGAAAAAATAAAGAATGGTTTTAGAACCCCGAAGGGTTCAAGGTTTGTTGAATAGAATTGTTACAGTACAAGTGAGTGACACAACAGGTGCTGAATAGAATTACCAAAGCTGGTAACAAAAAAAACAAAGAGATAAAAGAGGAATAAAGAGAGAGAAAAAATCAGATCATTCAAATCAAATTAATCAGAGTAATCAGTGGTCTATGTTAGATTCAAAAATTCCTGAAGGGCCGTTAAATGAAAAATGGACGAATTACAAAGGGCATTGTAAGCTGGTAAATCCTGCTAACAAACGAAGAATGGAGATCATTGTGGTGGGTACAGGGTTAGCAGGAGCATCAGCCGCTGCATCATTGGGTGAGTTAGGTTACAATGTAAAAGCATTTTGTTTCCAGGATTCTCCGCGTCGCGCACATTCCATCGCGGCCCAGGGAGGAATTAACGCAGCAAAAAATTATCAGAATGATGGGGATAGTGTTTACCGTTTATTTTATGATACAATAAAGGGTGGCGACTATCGCTCCAGAGAAGGGAATGTTCACCGGCTGGCTGAAGTAAGTGTAAACATTATTGATCAGTGCGTGGCACAAGGTGTGCCGTTTGCAAGAGAATACAGTGGTTTATTGAGTAATCGTTCATTTGGCGGTACGCAGGTTCAAAGAACTTTTTATGCGGCGGGTCAAACCGGGCAGCAATTATTGATCGGCGCTTACCAGGCGTTGGAAAGGCAGGCGGCGTTGGGAAATGTAAAAATGTATTCGCGTCATGAAATGCTGGATATTGTAAATATCGATGGGAAATGTCGTGGTATCATTGTTCGGAATCTTGTGTCAGGCAAACTCGAAAGATATTCCGGTCATGCAGTGGTGCTTTGCACGGGTGGTTACGGAAATGTTTTTTATCTCTCCACCAATGCGATGGGTTGTAATGTTACGGCGATCTGGAAGGCGCATAAACAAGGAGCATATTTTGGAAATCCATGTTTCACTCAAATACATCCCACTTGTATTCCGGTTACTGGGGATCATCAAAGTAAGTTAACATTGATGTCGGAATCATTGCGCAATGATGGTCGCATTTGGGTGCCCCAAAAACAAGGTGATACGAGAAAAGCAAATGAAATTCCTGAAGAAGAAAGAGATTATTATTTGGAGAGAAGATATCCTGCATTTGGAAATTTAGTCCCGAGAGATGTGGCATCAAGAGCGGCAAAAGAAAGATGTGATGCCGGCTATGGAGTGGGAACATCAAAGCAGGCTGTTTATCTCGACTATGCAGATGCCATTTCGCGGTATGGAAAAATTGAGTGTGGTAAACTGCAAATTGAGAATCCGACGGCTGAAGAAATTCGTCATCATGGAATAGAGGTGGTAAAAGAAAAATATGGAAATCTTTTCGACATGTATGAAAAGATTACGGGGGAAAATCCATATCAAGTGCCCATGAGAATTTACCCGGCTGTTCACTACACCATGGGCGGTTTGTGGGTGGATTACGAATTAATGAGCAATGTAAAAGGTTTGTATGTATTGGGTGAAGCGAATTTTTCCGATCACGGGGCTAATCGCCTCGGTGCATCTGCATTGATGCAGGGATTGGCCGATGGATATTTTGTGATCCCTTATACCATTGGAAATTATCTGGCAGATGAGATTCGGAATGCAATTGTGTCCACGACTCATGAAGCTTTTAATGAATCGGAGAAAAAAGTTTCTGACCGCATCAATCAATTGATGAATATTAAAGGGTCACAGTCGGTAGAAAGTTTTCATAAGCGACTGGGAAAAATAATGTGGGAAAAATGTGGTATGGCCCGTAATGCACAGGGCTTGCAGGAAGCGATAACAGAAATTAAAGGATTGAAAGAAGAGTTTTGGAGAGATGTAAGAATTCCAGGTGAAATAAATGAACTAAATCCTGAGCTCGATAAAGCGCAACGTGTTGCTGATTTTATCGAGTTAGGTGAATTGATCTGCATTGATGCACTGAATCGTAATGAAAGTGCGGGCGGGCATTTCAGGGAAGAATATCAGACACCGGATGGTGAAGCATTAAGACAAGATGATCAGTATATGTATGTTGCTGCATGGGAGTATAAAAGTGATCATGAATGGGAATTGCATAAAGAAGAACTGAAGTATGAAGAAGTGAAGCCGAGTCAGCGGAGTTATAAGTAGTGCCCCCAACCCCTAAAGGGGAGTTTGGAAGCAGTACTTATTTTAGAGAATATTCGAAGTATTTTAAAATTAAAAATTCCCCTTTAGGGGATAGGGGTATGGAGCATTATACAATGAACCTCACTTTAAAAGTGTGGAGACAAAAAAACGCACAGAGCAAAGGAAGATTTGAAACCTACGAAGTAAAAGATATTTCTTCTGAAATGTCTTTTTTGGAAATGTTTGATGTATTGAATGAACGACTGATACATGAAGGCAAAGAACCGATCGCATTTGATCATGACTGCCGGGAAGGAATTTGTGGTACTTGTTCGATGTACATCAATGGACGTCCGCATGGACCCTGGCATGCAACAACTACATGCCAGTTGCACATGAGAGCATTCAGGGATGGTGATACAATTATTGTTGAACCCTGGAGAGCAAAAGCATTTCCGGTGATCAAAGATCTGATCGTGGATCGTGGCGCGTTTGATCGCATCATCCAGGCAGGTGGTTTTATTTCAGTGAACACTGGTAGCGCAGTTGATGGGAACGCGATTCCAATTGAAAAAGAAAACGCAGACAAAGCATTTGCTGCAGCAGCTTGTATTGGATGCGGCGCATGCGTAGCTGCCTGTAAAAATTCTTCCGCACTGTTATTTGTTGCTGCAAAAGTTGCTCATCTTTCTTTATTACCGCAAGGTGATCCGGAAAGAAAGACAAGAGTATTGGCAATGATAGAACAAATGGATAAAGAAGGTTTCGGCAGTTGCTCATTTACTCAGGCTTGCGAGGCTGTATGCCCCAAAGAAATTTCCATTACAAATATTTCAAGATTGAAGAGAGAATACATGTTTGCAGGGTTAGCGGCAGATAAATAAAACCTCATTAGGGACCTCACCCTCATTCTCTCTCCGAAGGAGAGGGAGGACAGGCTACAGATTTATATTAAGCTTCAATGCTAACAACTCCACAGCATGTCCTTGCTCAGCATTATTCAATGATTGAAATGTAAGAACAAAAGTCTGGAATTGCAGCTAAGCACCGTCCCTTCTCCATTCGGAGAAGGGAAAGAGGGATGAGGTCCAAAAATAACTCAAATACCCTTTTTCAGCCAATTAACAGGTGGTGATAAGAAAAAGGCAATAAAAGCCCGATTTTTACGATTTTACCTTAAACTCACTGCTATTGAAGCGTTTGGGCCGGATATTATCGCTGCTTTTAATACTTGTTCCATCCCTGTGGAGTAGAGGACAATTGCCTGATCAAACCAGGCTTTCCAACTTGCGCATAAAAAAGTTGCCCGTTGCAGATACTATGTTCCTTGATACAATCAGCATTGTTCCTAAAACTTTATTTATTACCAATGTTCCTGATTCGGATTATCATCTTGATTTTATAAAAGCGATTTTGTACTGGAACAGGAAACCACAAACGGATACTGTACAGGTCACCTACAGGGTATTTCCTTTCAAACTAAATCCCGTTGCACAACATTTGAGTTATGATAGCATTTCAAAGATCCCGTTTATAATTCCATTGGGTTTTAACAATAATCAATATGGCTCATCGAAAGGGATGTTTGATTTTGGAACGTTAACCACCTCGGGATCCTTTGGAAGACAAATATCTTTCGGCAACAGCCAGGATGCAGTACTGAATTCCACGCTGAACCTGCAAATGCAGGGAATGTTAGGTGACAGTATTGAAATTCATGCCGCGATCACCGACAATAATATCCCGATACAACCGGACGGGAATACGCAACAGCTAAATGAATTTGACCAGGTATTTCTCCAGTTCAAAAAAAGAAAATGGCAATTGAATTTGGGAGACCTTGATATTCGTCAAAATCAAAGTTATTTTCTGAATTTTTATAAACGCCTCGAAGGGGTCTCATTTGAAACGAATAACCAGATTTCAAAAACGATTAATTCAAATACACTTGTAAGTGGTTCGATTGCGAAAGGAAAATTTACAAGAAATGTTATCGACAGAACCAACACGCCGAATTTAGAAGGCAACCAGGGTCCTTACAGGCTGACAGGCGCCAATAATGAACTTTTTTTTATTGTGCTTGCAAACACGGAAAGAGTTTTTTTGGATGGCGAATTAATGCAGCGCGGCGAAGACCAGGATTATGTGATCAATTACAATACCGCTGAAATAACTTTTACGCCAAAGAGAATGATCACAAAGGACACAAGAATACAGGTAGAATTCGAATATGCTGATAGAAATTTCTTAAATGCCAATTTGTATTTATCGCAGGATTTTGCGATCAATAAAAAACTAAAACTTCATCTCGGTGCTTTTAATAATAACGATGCAAAAAATTCCCCGATCAATCAAACGCTGGATGTGAATCAAAAACTTTTTTTAGCCAATATAGGAGACAGCATTCAAAACGCATTTTATCCAAATGCAGCGATCGATACATTTGCTGCGGGTAAAATTTTGTATGCAAAGATCTACTTTAATAATGGCGCATCTGTTGATTCTTTTTATCAATATTCTACAAGCCCGGACAGCGCCAGGTACAATCTTTCTTTTGCCAATGTAGGCGATGGTAAAGGAAATTATATTCCTGATCTGAATGGCGCCAATGGAAAAGTATATCGTTTTGTGGCTCCTGTAAATGGCATAAGACAGGGAAGCTATGAACCGGCTTTGCTTCTTATAACACCTAAAAAACAACAACTGATCAATTTAGGAATTGACTATGCGGTCACCAGGAACACCTCTGTAAAGACAGAAGTGGCCATGAGTAATTATGATGCCAATACTTTTTCAAGAATAAATAAGGGAGATGATGCAGGCTACGCCGCAAAAATTATTTTGAATAACATTTCGCCGCTGCGAACAAGAAACTCCAAAGAATTAAAATTAATTACCGGGCTCGATTATGAATATGTGCAGGATAAATTTAAACCGCTTGAACGATTAAGGCAAGTGGAGTTTACAAGAGATTGGGGATTGCCATTGGTTTTAAATCCGGCAACCGAAAATATCATTAAAGCGTCAGCAGAATTAAGAAATAAATTCAGTAATTCTATCGGGTATCAATTTACAAATTATAGCAGGAGTGATCATTATAATGGTTATCAGAATTCGATCCTGCAAACTTTAAATTTGAAAGGATGGCAATTTCATAACCAGTTTGTTATTACCAATTTTAAAACCTTAAACGCAACAGGATACTTTCTTCGGCCAACGCTGGATATGAGTAAAGAACTGGCCAGACTTTGGGGAATGAGGTTGGGAGCCAGTTATGCTTTGGAACAAAATCAAACGAAAAATAAACTGACAGACACGCTTGACATAAGCAGTTTTTCCTTTGACACGTATTCGATCTACCTGCAATCAAATCAGCGGAGAAAAAATAAATATGGAATTACTTTTTTTACAAGGACTGATAAATACCCGTTTTATAAAGGCCTTGTCAAGGGTGATAGAAGTTATAATGTCAATTTGCAAACAGAACTGGTCAGCAATCAGCACAACCAGTTTTTATTAAATGCTACGTTCCGGAAATTAAAAGTGTTGAACTCAAATGTATCGACGCAAAAGGATGATAACACGATCTTAGGGCGCGCCGAATATATAGCCAATGAGTGGAAAGGATTATTGACAGGAAATGTTTTGTACGAAGTAGGAGCGGGCCAGGAACAAAAAAGAGATTTCGCTTACCTCGAAGTGCCGGCAGGTACAGGCCAGTATGCGTGGATCGATTACAATAATGATGGCGTTCAGCAGTTGAATGAATTTGAATTAGCCGTCTTTCCCGACCAGGCAAAATTTATCCGCATATTCACTCCAACCAATGAATATGTTAAGGCCGATTACACTACTTTAAATTATAGTTTGCTGATAAGTCCACATGCAGTTCTGAATGGCACTGAACTGGGTGGTTTTCCAAAGTTAATATCAAAGACCAACTGGCAATCTTCCTTGCAGGTATCAAAAAAATCAATTGCAAAAAATAATTTTGAATTCAATCCATTTAAATATGCTCTGAATGATACGGCACTCATTACTCTCAGCACTGTTTTGCTCAATACTTTTTCATTTAACCGCTTCAGCAGTTCGTGGGGATTTGATATAACGAATTTGCAGAACAGTGGAAAATCACTACTGACTTACGGGTATGAAAGCAGGAAGTTAAATGACTGGATATTCAAGATCAGGGTGAATTTAAGTCGTTCGGTCACCTTCGATGTGAATACAAAAAAAGAACAAAATTCATTGAGTACAGCTAATCCCCAATTTGAGAATCGCAATTATTATATTCATGATTACCTCGCTGAGCCCAGAATAACTTTTATTCGTGGAACCCGTTTTCGTTTTGTAACCAGCTATTCATATGACAATAAGAAAAATGATACAGCTTTAAACGGAGGGCAAAAGGCGATCTCAAATGCTTTGAATTTCGAAACGAAATATAATGTATTGAGAAGCGCTTCTATTGGCGCAACATTTACCGTTAATTCGATAAACTTTACTTCCGCTCATGTTGGTGATGCGAACAGCACGGCCGGGTATATCATGCTTAATGGATTGCTGCCCGGAAAAAATTATTTATGGAATTTAAATTTTACTAAAACGCTGCTCAATAATCTTGAATTGCGTGTTGAATATGAAGGCCGCAAAGCGGGGGATTCAAGAACGGTGCATAGAGGAACGGCAAGTCTGAATGCACTATTTTAAGCCCCCTATCCCCGAAGGGGGAACTTAGGTTGAACATTTTATCTTAAGTCTAATCTTTTTATGTATATCAATTCCATCAATAATTATTTTCAAAAGTTGAAAATATGATCGATCCAGGTTCCCCCTTCGGGGGACAGGGGGCTTACACATTGAATCTGAAATGCATCACATCTCCATCTTTCACTACATATTCTTTTCCCTCAATCCTTAATTTACCTGCATCGCGGCATGCTGCTTCAGAACCGTATTGAATATAGTCTTCATAAGAGATTACTTCGGCCTTAATGAATCCTTTTTCAAAATCGGTATGAATTACACCTGCAGCCTGCGGAGCTTTCCAGCCCTGGTGAATCGTCCAGGCACGAACTTCCTGTTCACCTGCTGTGAAATAAGTAAATAAATTCAGCAGCCGGTAAGCTGAGTGTATGAGGCGATCAAGAGCAGGCTCTTCCATTTTATATTCTTCCATGAATAATTCCTTATCCGGGCTTTCCATCGAAGATATTTGTTCTTCAATAGAATTATTCATGATGATCATTTCGGAATCTTCTCCAGAGGAGTCCTTAGCGACATTTTTGATAGCTTCTTTTAACGCATCAGAGAATTTATTTCCTTTATGCATGGAAGCTTCATCTACATTGGCAACATACAGCACAGGTTTATCCGTCAATAAAAACAGATCAGCGATCGTCATTTTATCTTCTTTTGTCAGCTCCATCTCACGAATATTTTTTCCGTTCTCCAACTGATCATAGCAACGCTTCAATACTTCCAGCTCAAGTTTCAACTTAGGATCAATGCGTACCTGCTTTTCTGTCCGCTGCATTTTTTTCTCTACACTCTCTAAGTCTTTCAGTTGAAGTTCAGTATCGATCACATCTTTATCAGCTATGGGGTTGACCGGTCCTTCTTCACGCAAAATAGTTGAATCTTCAAAACATCTCACTACGTGAATGATCGCATCCACTTCACGAATATTTGCCAAAAATTTATTTCCCAGTCCTTCGCCCTTACTGGCGCCACGAACTAACCCGGCAATATCAACGATCTCGATCTGTGTTGGCACAATTCTGTTTGGATGCACCAGCTCAGCCAATTTATAAAGACGCGGATCCGGCACATCTACCAAACCTATATTCGGTTCAATGGTACAAAACCGATAATTACTTGCCTGGGCCTTTGCATTATTACTTACCGCATTAAACAAAGTTGATTTACCCACATTTGGCAAACCCACAATTCCTGCTTGCAATGCCATATTGATTGCCCCCATCCCCTAAAGGGGAGATTAAGAAAGACTCCATATGCATGGAGAGATTTCGTTTTAAGTACTAATAAATTAATAAATCGCGAATAAAAAAAACTCCTGCCGAACCTTCCCAAAGAGAGGGGCAAGAGGGCGCAAAGATAAGCTGTGCAGGATAAACTATGGGTATGGTTTAATTGTTAAACGGTTTTATTGTTTAGCATTGCGCTATGTGAGCAATTGAACAATAAAGTAATCAAACAATTTTATTATTCATTTTCCGGGGGTACATTCATCACAAGATCATTCAGGTAAGCTTTTCCTTTGATGTTGTGAGCTGTCCAGCGAAGACTCCAAATGCCCCCCTGCAAAATGGAAACGTTTTTATAGCCCTGGTCCTTCAACCATTTTGCGGATTCAAAAATGTTTTTCTGGCTGTTAAATCCATAAAGAATTACCGGAGTATCCTTTGATTTAGGAAGGGATGTGCTTGCGCTCAATTCAGCAGAAGGAATGTTGATAGCGCCTTTTACCTGGCCAATGTTCTGCCAGTAATTTTTTGAGGTATTATTAAATTCATCTTTTGTTCTTACATCAATTAACACGAGTTCCTTTTTGTCATTCATGATTTTGCTGAAATCTTCTGCTGAAAGTAAATTATAATCAATGTTTCTTGTCCATTTTATAACTGGCTTATCGGTTGTATTTGTTGAATAATCTATCCAATCATCCATGCCACCAAATAAAATACTTATATCTTTATAACCTTTTTCTATCAGCCATTTCGCGGCCTTTGGACTGTCGTCGCCATATTCATCAACCAGTAAAACAGATTTGGAAGGAATATTCACTGAAGAGGATGTTGATAGTTTTTCAAACGGAATATTTACTGCTTCATTGAAATGGCCTTCTGTTCTCGTTTTTTCATCCTGAGCAATTCCGTTGAAAATTGAATCTTTTCTCAGATCAATTATATAGTAAGACTTTCCCTGTTTAATATTTGAAACGAATTCTTTTGCGGAAAGAATTTTATACGGAACAGTTGTCACAATTTCCAATCCTGCGCATGGCTTAGACTCAATACCCTGGTAGTAAAAATCGGTAAGACCTCCATTTATATTATATACTTTGGTAAAGCCGCTGTCAGCAAGTAATCTTGAGGCTCTGCGGCTGCGCTGACTGTGGGAGCAATAAATGAAAAGAGGTTTATCCTTGTATGCTAATAATTCCTTCCAGCGTTGCGGTAATTCGCGAATATCAATGTGCATTGAATTTTTAATGTGGCCAATATTCAAACTTTCAGATGAGGAAGTATCATCCACTTCTCCCTGGCTGCGCACATCCAATAGAGTATAACCCTGGTTGGCCATTAAAGTTTTACAGAGTTCTTGCGGAAAAACAGTAGTGTACTTTACATTGTCTGCTTTGAATTGTGCATTTGCTGTTGTAGCAATCAGCAGGAGTGCAATAAAGGTGATCCTGGGCATGTAAAAAGGTTTGGTCTTTACAAGTTATTTCAAATTTACAGAATGCCTGGAAGCAATTGATGAAAGGAACCCCGGCTACACGAACAGTTAATAGAAAACATTAACTTCAAACCCCGAACCTCAAACTTCAAACTACATGGCTTTAAGCAGGATATGGGCAGCCTTTATCATTACTGCTGTACTCGTAGCTTCTTGCAAATGGATATTCAACAATGATGAAAATATTTTCAGCAGGATGGTTGTTGGTAAAGCAGATGATGCTGTTGATTCCATCGGTTATATTATTTCAGGTGAGCCACAAAAGGCGGCCAATGTTTCCCGGGAAGCTTTTGTAACGAACCTTGGAACATATAACTATGCATTGAAAGATTCTGTTCAAAAAGCAAAGGTGCTGATCACCGGCAATGCTAGCAGTGATAGTGTCAAAATTCTAAAATCACTAAACCCATCCATTAAAATTTATACCTACGGATCTCTCCGGAATAAACTGGTTCGAAAAACAGATGGTATTATTGAAACCTGCAAGTCTGCTGTTACAATTTCTATTGGTCTTATCGGGATTCTTGCTTTGTTCATGGGTTTTTTGAATATTGCTGAAAAAGCAGGTGGCATCCGTTTTCTTTCAAGAATTGTTGGTCCCTTTTTTTCCAAATTATTTCCTGAATTGCCGAAAGGCCATCCCGCAATGGGACACATGATCATGAACTTTTCCGCTAACCTTCTTAACCTCGATAATGCCGCTACGCCATTTGCCATTAAAGCAATGCAAAGCCTGCAGGAATTGAATCCGAATAAAGAAAGAGCTTCAAATGCCCAGATCATGTTCCTGTGCCTTCACGCATCAGGACTTACCCTGATCCCCGTGAGTATAATTGCGGTACGGGCTGCTGCAAAAGCACAAACCCCCACAGACATTTTTATTCCCTGCCTGATCGTAACATTCGTTGCTACACTTGCTGCTATGTTAATCGTTTCGTTCCGGCAAAAAATCAATATTTTTCAACCTGTGATTCTCGGATGGATTGGCGGAATTTCTGCGATCATTGCCGTGTTGGTGTTTTATATCAGCACACTGAATGCTGACAGAGTACAAATATTTTCCGGTATTCTTAGTAATGGATTATTGGTAGCAGTATTGTTGCTGATCGTAATCGGAGGTGCTTATAAAAAGATAAACCTGTTCGACGCATTTGTTGATGGGGCAAAAGGAGGTTTTGAAACAGCAGTCAGAATTATTCCTTACCTCGTAGGTCTTTTAGTTGCTATCAGTATGCTGCGTACAAGCGGTGTGTTTGACGTCATCGTTACCGCGATCAAAGATTTTTTTGTTGCAGCAGGTGTCGACACCCGGTTTGTAGATGGGTTGCCGACAGCCTTGATTCGTCCGCTGAGTGGTGCAGGAGGCCGTGGCATGATGGTAGACACAATGAAAATTTTTGGACCCGATTCGTTTGCCGGCAGACTATCAGGCATTTTTCAAAGCTCATCGGATACGACCTTTTATGTTGTTGCCGTTTACTTTGGAGCCGTGGGTATCAAAAACACAAGATATGCCGTAGGATCAATGTTGCTTGCCGATCTTGTTGGTATCATCACTTCTATTTTTGTTGCCTATTTATTTTTTGGATAAATAAAAAAAGACCGCCACTGCAGTCTTTAAGACCAAACCGTCCCGAAAATTATTTTGTTAAATTATTTTGCAAAAGTGAATCTTGCTGAAAAGCCGATCGCCGCCGGTTCAAAATTGATATCTGACACAAGATTTAATTCAGGTTTCCAATCGAGTGATAAATTGATGGGTACACTGGCGAATTTGTAATCAAGCCCTACAACTCCCTGCGCTCCGAAATAATTTGTATTTACATTCCTGGCCTTATTTACATCATACGTTTTCCCGAAACCAAGATAGGCGCCTCCTCCATAATACCATCGGAGACCTGGTGTACTGATAGGTTTATAAAATTCCAGCATGGCCCCGATTGCCAGGGGGTCACTAAATGAAAAATAACCTTCTACTGCCGTGTTATCTTTTATGAAATGTTTTAGTGTAATTGCATTGCTCACGATGGGCATATTGTTACTGAGCCTGATACCGATAGCAGTTTTATAATCAGTGCTGATCGCCGATGCATTATTTACTTCCTGTGCATACAACGAAGTAAATGTACCTACGGCAATAGAACAGAGAAAAGCCAGTAATAATTTTTTCATGGTAATATATTTGTTTCGTTGTTAACGAAAATGGTGCCACCAAATTTTAAATAAAATGTAAAAGAATATACAATATGAAGAGACAAAGCATGCCTTGTCTCTACTGGTACAGCTCGTATTTCGTCTTAGGCCTCCTGTCATCAAGCCATTGAAAATTTTTAAGACGTAACTCTTCACGTGATTTGGAGCGCATCGGCCACAGCGTTCCTTTAACGGCGCTTCTGAAAACAACTCTTTGCAAACCTTTTTCCTTCCCGGTTGAATCCGGGGAAAAATAAATGTCAATGACATCTGAAGTGGATTGATTTACCCCGGTGAAAGAGCTATCCTCATTTTGTATGTAGTAAATACATTCTGCAAACCCCCTTGCTCTCATTGAATCAATGGACCCATCAGTCAGGTATCCATCCATTCTTAAAGACTTTATCTGGTTGAAAAAATCTGCCTGTACTTTATTTACCAGCAAACTATTTTCAAAAACTTTTATGCGGTCGGCTTTCCTGTTTTTTGTAAAAAGTAAAATTGTATCGCCGGTAACCTGGTTTTCCTTTGACCATACGACCGGGTTTTTATACAAACGAAAAACAGAATCTTTAAAGGAATAAAACATACTATCGCAAATGGACTGCACAGAATCAGAAAATATCCGTACATGATAAAAAGCCTGGAAGTAGCGATCGGTACTATCCTTTTCTTTTGTATCGACTGTTTTAACAGTTCTTATTGTATCTTTTTTTATTGAATCCCCGCTGCCATACAGGTCGGTCAACCTTGCCGAGAATAAAGTGTCAGCAGTAATGTAAATGGAATCATCTTCCTGTTTTACGATCATCAATGGTTTGTTGAATGCCAGGAATGATTCTGTTTCATTGTTGGCAATTATATGTCCTGCAATAACGGTTGTTGCCTGTGCTGTATCAACAATGATCGCATTCCCGTCGATTTGGGAAATGTGAGTGCTGTCATTGGTAATGATTCGATCGCCGGTATATCTTCTCGCACCATCTTGTATCACCGGTCTTCGTCCAAATTCTGCTTTTTTATTTTTTGTATCATAAAAACCTTCACTGGTAACGATTGTCCTGTTGCTGCTGTCGCGGATAAATGTTTTTGCGATGAATCTTGCCACTTCGGATTCTGTGTTATATAAAAGAGAGTCGGATCGTAAAGTATATGCAGGATCCTTTAACTCGACATTTTTTTTGAAATAAATATCCTTCAGGTCAGTATAGTAATATCCTTCGGAACTCGTGAGCACCGATTTTTTATTATTCACTACTTTACCACCATTTGTATAAATGCCAAGTTTTGTATCTACATCATATTCCAGGTTATCGGTTGTCAGCAAGGCCTTGCCATCGCTAAGCCGAACATTCTTTTGCAGGTAAGCAACCCGCTTGTCTGTAAGGTACCGCAGGTAATCTGAAAAAGCATTTGCCGTATCTGCATCGTTGATATGCACATGTCCAAATGCTTCGAACAAATGAATGCTATTATTGATCACACAACTGTCACAATAAAATAGCGTATTGGCTTGTCTCAGTTTAACGTTACCAACGAGGATCTGTAATTGAGTAGTATCATTGGTCTTTAAAAATTCGACTTTTTTCGCGTATAGAATATCTACCTTTTTGATCGTATCACCGGATGCCTGAGCAGGTTGCTGCGACCAGGCTTTGTGAACACCGGAAGAAAAACAAACCAGTAAAAAAAAATAGATCAGTTTTGAATTCATTGTTTTACAGGAAGAGTATCTTTCTGAAGCGGCGAAGTTAAATAGCCTCCCTTGTCTTTCTTTCCGAATACTGAAATATTAACGTAGCGTTTAGGGTGAGCTTTAATATCATCAATCAGGACCTCGAGTCCCAATGACGTATTGCGAAGGTTATCATACAACTTTGAGTCATTCATCAATAAGCCCAGGGTTCCGTTGTTGTGATTGATCTTGTACATCACATCTTTCAACTGGTTTACGGCAGTCTGCACCGAATCCATTGTTTGTTTCAGATTCAGACTGGCAAGTTGTTGAGTAGCGGTATTTACATTATGCAGGATGCTGTTTATAGTATCATTATTCTCTTTTAAATTACCGGTAACATCATTGAGGTTTGTAATTGTTTTAGCCAGCATGCCTGTTTCGTTATCCAATAGTCTTTCGAGCGAAGCAGAAGAAGTAAGGAGATTAGTGATAATGCCCTGTATGTTATTTTTTGTTCCGGGATCAAACAGCCTTGCAACCGCTCCTAAAACCGCAGTTAATGAATCTATCGCAGTACGGGCTTTTTCAAGTGTTGGAGAAACCTGTGAGGTAAGATCACCTAACAAGCCGTTTTTTAGTTTTGTTTCAAGGGTATCACCGTTCTTGAGATAGGTATTTCCGGTTCCAAGCTGAATATTAATATAGGGGGTGCCGGTAAAAGGCGATGAGATGAAGGCGACCGAATTTGAAGGAATATTTACATTGTTTGTGATATTTATGGTAACAACTATTCCTGATGCATTCTTATCCGTAAAGTCTTTGTCATATACTTTACCGATTGTGTTTCCTTTTAATTTTACTTCATTCGATTTTTCAAGAGTGCCGACCTCGTCAAACACAGCGTAAACCATCTTACCTTTTTCAAAAACATTATGTCCCTTCAGAAAATTGAAACCTAGAATTAAAAGAGTAAGAGCAACTATTGTCAGAAGGCCTACTTTCGTTTCGTTACTGATCTTCATGTATTGTTATTTTCGGCTGAGTCTTTATTGTGAATATAGCCGCCAAATTAATTAAATATTTCGAGAAGGGGAATTGATCTGATTATCGGCAGTGCGTCAATTTGAAAATTGTTGAGGTCATAGCTCACGATTTAAATCGTGGGCTATTTTAAGAAACTAGACATTGCCTGTTATGACATGATAACTGGTAGAAATTATTAAACCATCATCTCAAAACGCTTTCTTTTCTTCGGTGATCTGCCGCGATTCAAGTTTTTGTTTATAGTCTTTCAATGCATTTACAATATTGGTCACGATTTCATCCTGCCCTTTATCGCTATTGATGTATTCCTCTTCTTCTTTGCTTGTTATAAATCCAATCTCAACAAGTACGCTTGGCATACCGGTAGCCTGCAATACCCAGATTCCTTTATCATTGCGCTGCTTTACTCCGCCGCGATACACTCTTCCCTCGCTTTGAAATCCTTTTTCAATCAGGTCGCCAAAAGTCAGGCTTTTGCGAAAATAATTTTGCGCATAGATCAGCATTCTCGCTTTTTCTGCCGGATCGGAAGGATCAGGTAATGTAAGGTTGGAAGTGGAATCTATTTCGCCAGAGTAGTCATCGTTCTTAGAAACAGAATTTACTTTGTCATCGCTTTTGTTGATCGCCCATATATAAGTTTCCGTTCCTTCAGCAGGATTTGGCGTTGTCCAGTAACGATATTGAGGAACTTTTTTTGTGATCTTTTTTTTCTTTCTTTTTACTGTGACCGTTTTATATCCAATAACCTGGCTATGCCTGATCGGGGGGGCTGCATTACAATGGATAGCAATAAAAAGATCTCCGCCAGATGAATTTGCTAAATCAGCCCGGTAACGTAATGCATCTGTTTTGTTGTTTTTGTTTCCGGGTAAGATATCAGTGGTACGTGTATAAATAATTTTTGTACCAGGAAACTGCTGTTCAATGGCTTTTCCCAGTTTCAATGAAACGGCAAGACTTACATCAGCTTCAGTGGAGAAATTTCCTTTTGCACCCTGGTCGAGACCACCATGCCCCGGATCAATAATGATTGTTTTCAGCACTTTTTTTGTTTGGCAATAACTTAAAGACGGGAAGAGAAAGGTTACCTGGAAAAAAATTAAGGTTAGGCCAATTTTTTTTATCATCTGGAAGGATTATGTGGAAAAGATAAACAAAATTTAAAAACTCTTTTTTTCTTTTCTTTCTATCATATCGAGGAAAGCCTGTGAACTTTTTGAAGAAATTGCTCCGCTATTTTGCGAATTGTTATTCTGCAATTGTTGATGCAGTTCGAGCCAGCCAATATAATTTTTTACCGCGTCAGTGATACATTTTGCAATTTCCTGCTGGCCTCCTTTACTATTCAGATAGTCCTCTTCTTCAGGATTAGTCAAAAAGCCTGTTTCAACAAGTACACTTGGCATAGCTGTAGCCTGCAATACCCAAATACCGATCTGCCGTTGCTGCTGGCCACTGCTGGTTCTTCCGGCTTTTACAAATTCATCTTCAACAAAACCCGCCAGTGTAGCGCTACGCCTGAAAAACTGGTGTGTTTTTAAAAGTGCAAGCGCAATGAACTCCGGGGAGTTAGGATCTACATCACCATAATTTTCTTTATAATTTTCTTCTTCCAACATCGGAGCATTTTCCCGAACAGCAATTTCTTTGTCTTCATTTTTATGTGCACCCCAGATATATGTTTCAGTTCCTTTCCGAAGATTAGGTGTTGTCCAGTAGCGATACTCAGGAACTTTTCTTGTAACCTTTTTTTTCTTTTTTCCTTTACCCACATAGGCTGTTACGGTCCTGGTTCCGATCCGTTCACTATGCCTGTTAGGGGGCATGGCATTGCAATGGATGGAAATAAAAAGGTCGCCATGATTTTCATTGGCGATCTCTGCCCTGCGATGAAGAGTAACAATATTTTCATCCGTTCTTGTTTCAACAATTTTTACATCAGGTAATGCCTCATTTAACTGCGATACCAGTTCTCTTGCTATTGTCAGGCATATATCATCTTCATAAGAATAACTTCCCTTTGCGCCATTATGATTTCCGTTGGCCATAATTCCATGACCGGCATCTATAATAATTGTTTTTAAAACTTTTTGCCTGTTATCCTTTTTAGTGTTAAAAGAAAATAAGGCTGCAGTGAATAAAACAAAGAGGGCAACCAAAATGGTTTTTTTCATCATCCGGAAAGTTATTTTTTTACTTCTGAAACGCTCTCCAAAAGGGAGAATTTTGTCCTAATCTTCACAAATTGTTTGGAGTTGCTGAAATAACTCCTACATATAATAAGCTATTTTTGTTCAACCCGTATGAAGCAACTGCGCAAATTTAGATTAAATTATTTTTCAGCCGGGACACTGACTGCTGCTGCTCTTGCATTTATATTTTGCTCCCTAACGTGGAAAATTGCCGGTGCCCGTGTACCGGTAAAATATTTTTACAGCACTTTAACAAGTTACCCGGACACCGTAAAGCCAATTCTTAAGAATGATTCTCTTCAGATTAAAAAAGATAGTTTGAGTGATTCAACATTGATACTGATGAGTGATACCACTGCACCTGGCCAAAAGGTTGACACATTTGCTTTCAAGCTTTCAAAAGATTCGCTCGATGCGCCGATAAGCTATGAGGCTGAAGATTCCGCCGTAGTGCTTGTCCGGAATAAGAAGATACTGCTTTATGGAAAAACAAAAACGGATTATAAGGATATTACGCTCACGGCTCCCAAAGTTGAGCTGGACCAGGAAACGCAAATATTAACTGCGTATAATAAACTCGACAGTTCAGGTGAGATTGAGCAACGGGCAAATTTCAAACAGGGCGAAAGTGAATTTCAAAGTGATACGATCCATTTCAATTTTAAAACACAGAAAGGGTTAACGAAGAATACATACACGGAAACCAGCGGTGCATTTATACATGCAACATTGGCAAAAAAAATTAACCCCACTACCATGTATGCGAAAAATGGCGTGATGACCACCTGTGACTTAGATGACCCGCATTTTGGCTTTCATTACGACAAAATAAAAATTATCAATAATAAGCTTGCCATATCAGGGCCCATTCATCCTGAATTTGAAGGTGTGCCTATTCCTATTTATCTGCCATTTGGAATTTTTCCATTGACCAAGGGAAGACATTCCGGCTTCATTGCTCCTTCATTTGAAACGAATGAACAATATGGATTAGGTCTTGTAAATGGTGGTTACTATAAAGTGTTCAATGATTATTGGGATGCGGCTTTCCATGGCGACATTTATTCCTATGGGGGTTGGAAGGCCACACTCTCTCCGAGTTACCGGAAGAGATACCGTTACAATGGCGGATTCAATATAACCGTTCAATCTACTAAACTTAATTTTAAAGGGGATCCTGATTTTTCACAGACCAATACTTTTGCAATTACCTGGAATCACAGCATGGATAGCAAGGCAAGACCGGGAACAACCTTTAGCGCAAACGTCAATGCCAGTTCATCCAAATTCAACAGGTTAGTTTCCAATAATCCTCAATTAAATTTTCAGAACCAGCAAACTTCTTCTATTACTTATTCCAAAAGCTGGAACAATAAGATCAATCTCACGCTAAGTGCCAATCATAATCAGAATAATAATCTGCATTATATCAACCTTAATTTGCCTAATGCGGGATTGTCGATAGCTCCAATATATCCATTCCAGAAAAAGGAACAGGCCGGGTCTCAAAAATGGTATGAAAAAATCTCTATTGGTTATAATGCCACTTTTAGTAACAGTGTTAGTTTCTATGATACATTAAAATATGGACGGAATGGAGTAAAGCCATTACTTAAATATTTATTGGACACAGCTCAATGGTCATTTCATCAAAATATCCCCTTATCGCTGGCCTTGCCCACACCGCCCATTTTGGGCGGAGCTATTATTGTTACGCCGGGCATTTCTTACACGCCCGATTTTTATCAAAGCCTCACTACTTACAGATGGGACACAGCAGCAAAAAAAGTGGATACAATTTTTCGCAGGGGATTATTTTTTAATCAGCGCGCCAGTTTTTCTTTAAATGTAAATACAGCCATATTTGGAAAGTATGAATTCAAAAATTCAAAAATTATTGCCATCCGGCATACGGTCCGCCCGACACTCGGTTTTAGTTTTGCGCCCGATCTGAATAAGCAATACATAAAGCAGGTGCAGATAGATTCAGCAGGCCTCCGCAAATTGTCTTACGATGAAGCTACCGGAAGCATTCTTTCTTATACAAATGGAAGGAGATCTGCTTCTTTGAACTTCCAACTGGATAACAATCTTGAAATGAAAGTGAAGTCCAAAAAGGACACGGCTAATAATGGCATCAAAAAAGTAAAACTGGTAGATGGGTTTGGATTCGCAACCAACTATAATCTTTTGGCAGACTCGTTTGCACTCAGCAACCCTAATTTTTATCTCAGAAGCACACTTTTTGAAAAAATAAGCATTACAGCCAATGCAATTTTAAATCCTTATGAGTATGATGCCAGGGGTTTCCCCGTAAATAAATTATTTTCCCATAATGGCAAATTTTATTGGGGAAGAATCAGCACAGGAAGCCTTGCCGTTTCAACAAGTTTTCAAAGCAAGCCCAAGGATAAACAATTAGAGGAATCCAGGAAAAAACAAATGAACGATATCTTACAGGATCCGAACCTGATCAATCAGCAAAATTTAACGGACTATATCCGGCAGAATCCCGCCGAATTTGTTGACTTTAATGTACCCTGGAGTTTAAATCTTAGTCTCAGCGTTTCGTACTATCAGCAAATAAAACCAGATTATAGCAGCTTCGAAAATAAATTCACCTCGAGTATTAATATAGGTGGAACTTTTTTGCTTTCGCCTAAATGGAATTTTAGCGCAAACGGGTCTTACGACCTGGTGACAAGAAAATTGCAGACGTTCAATATGAATATTTCGAGGGATATGCACTGCTGGCAAATGTCTATTAATATAACACCCGCTGGTCTATATCGTTTTTTCAGTGTTAACATCAGCCCGAAGGCGTCCATATTGCAGGATCTTAAAATTAACCGTTCGAGAAGCTTTATCAATTATTAAATTTCAAATAGAAAATTTCAAATCACAATTGCTTTCTTAATCATATTGTGATCTCACAGCTGGAATTTGGGATTTGTTATTTTTAGTTAGTATTTGTTATTTTTCAAATAGTATTCCTGCATTACGTTGAAAACATGTTCCTTCAGCTTTTCTACAGATGGAAAATTCTTTGGAGAGACAGGATCGAGATAATGCAATTCAATTTTTCCCGGCCAGAAGAAAAATAATTTTCTGGGTAATACTTTCACGCTATTGAAAATAATAGCGGGCAGCACAGGTTTTCCTGTATCAAATGAAAGACGAAAAGCGCCATCATGAAATCGCTGAAGGGGTTGAGCGGTTTTATTTCTTGTTCCTTCTGGATAAATGCACATATGCAGGCCCATTTCCAGTACTTCCTTCATTTTTATATAACTCATCTTCCGGCTTTCTTCGCTTTTTCGATCCACTAATACGCTTCCGCGTTTATACACCATACCAAACAATGGAGTTCTTAATATTTCAATCTTTGCAATGGTTTTATTGGCGCCGGGCATAAAAGGAACAGAAACCGGAACATCCATCATGGAATTGTGGTTGAATACGATGACATAATTCTTTCCAATTTCAAAATTCTCTTTTCCTTTTACCCGCAACCTAATGCCGGTTAAAAAAAAGAAAACCTGCATCCATACGTGATAAATGTTGTGCATCAGGTATGACCTTTTGGGCTCTTTCCATAATCCTGTTATCAACATCGGGAAATAAACGATCAGCATAGTGAAGATAAAAATAATGGCCGCCCATAATGCGAAGATTCTTCCCAGTATATTTTTAATGAAACCCATAGCCAGCAATATCTTTAAAAACTGTTTCTTTCAATTGAAGCCATTCATTTTTTATTACGCTGAAGTAAATTGAATCTCTGCGCCGGTTATTCCACATGGTCATATGGCTGCGAAGTACACCTTCTTCTTTGCCGCCAACTTTTCTTAATCCCTGCCTTGCACGTTCGTTCAGCAAATCCGTTTTAAATTCTACTCTTTCAAAATTCAATTCATCAAAAGCATATCGCATCATGGAATATTTTGCATGAAAATTAACACCGCTGCTTCTGAAATCTTTTCCGAGCCAGCTCCAGCCAATCTCCAGTCGCAGATCATGATAAGCAATATTTCCAATGCTGCTGCTGCCCGCGATTTGATTGGCAGATTTATCAATGATAGTAAATGGTCGTCTTGTGTCAGCCGCTTTATCGGCAAAAGCAGCTTCCATCCATTTCTGTAAATGATCTTTATCAGCGAGGTTGAGTGTAAAATATTCCCACATTCCTTCATCCTGGGCAAGAGGAAAGAAAGCATCAAAGTCGGATTCTTCAATCGGTCTCAATAAAACCCTGCTGGTTTCCAGGATCAATCCTGGCTCAATTAGTTTCATTATTAATTATTTATTTATTGTTCACAAAGCCCAATCAATGGGATCAATTCCGTTCTTCATTAAATATTCATTGGTTCTGGAAAAATGCCTGCAACCTAAGAAACCGGTGACGGACAAGGGAGAAGGATGTGCTGCCCTTAAGATCAAATGCCTCGCCTCATCAATTAAAATTTTTTTTTCCTGTGCAAATTTTCCCCATAATAAAAACACAATATGTTCTTTCAACTCAGAAATTTTTTTGATCACGGTATTGGTGAACTCGGCCCAGCCGATCTTTGAATGACTCATCGGGTCACCTGCTCTCACAGTTAAAGAAGCATTTAACAAAAAAACTCCCTGTGTGGCCCATTTTGTGAGATTGCCGCTTGCAGGAATTCTTACTCCAATATCATCATGTAATTCTTTGAAAATATTTACCAGCGATGGCGGCGGAGGAACACCATCCTGCACAGAAAAGCAAAGACCATGTGCCTGGCCAGGACCGTGATAAGGATCCTGGCCAAGTATCACCACTTTTACTTTATCGAATGGAGTGGTGTTAAACGCGTTAAAAATTAAGCTTCCCGGGGGATAAATTATTTTGCCCTGTGATTTTTCTACCTTGATGTGATGAACAATGTTTTCAAAATAAGGTTTGTTAAATTCTTCCTTCAAAATTTTTTTCCAGCTTGCATCAATTTTTACATCCATGAGTTCTTGAAATTTGGCGGCGATTATATTGCTCTTAGTTGCCCGAAGTTACCGTAAAAAAGAAAAAATGATTTTTTATTGAAGGCTGTTATTTTTACGGAAAATAAGCAGGATGAGACTTTTCTTTGCCAGGTACATTAAAAAGGCTTTCATATTTTCGAAGCTGCATGTTTTTTTTAACTTTTTCTCCGGATTTTTTTTGAACCTGGCTTATTTAAGTAAATTTTCTTCATGGGCGAATAAAAATAAAAAAATTGCTTTTAATGATTTTCCTTCGAAATGGGATTACAATAAACGTTTCTCTTTATATAAATGGGTTGTTGAAAATGAGAATTTGTCGAATGGCATCATTAATTACATCGAGTTCGGAGTAGCCAATGGACATTCAATCCGGTGGTTTGTGCAGCAAAATACACATCAGCAAAGCCGGTTCTATGGCTTTGATACTTTCACGGGATTACCGGAAGATTTTGGTCCCTATAAAAAAGGCCAATTCAATACAAATAACCAGGTCCCGGATATTGCAGATACAAGAGTAAAATTTTATCCCGGTCTATTTCAGCAAACGGTTCCTGGCTTTTTAACAACACTAAATAAAAATAACAGGAATGTGATAATGATGGACGCCGATCTTTATTCCTCCACTCTTTATGCTTTAACGAGCCTTGCCCCTTTTTTAAAAAAGAATGATATTATTTTTTTTGATGAATTTGCCGTGCCCACTCATGAGTTCAGGGCTTTTCTTGATTTTACAAAATCATACTATATCGATCTTCAATTGATCGCTGCTGCAAGCAATTATTATTTTTCCGCTTTTAAAGTGGGGTAAAATGCGAAGCTTTTTGGTTTTCGCATTTGTGAGTCACATTGGAAAGGTTTCAAACCAGGATACAGCATGGTGCTATGTTCACAAGATGGATTGTACTAATAACAATACAAAATGTATAACGCTAATCGATTAGCTCTCGTTACAATTTTTTTTTAATACCTACGCGTTCTATCATAAATTAGAGTATTGGCTGTAATGCTAATGCGACCATCCAAATCTATCGAATCGAACTATGTTTGAAAATGTAAGAGAATGGCTAAGAAAAGGAAGATCAGAAAAAGTTATAGGTTTTCTGATCTTATTTATAGCTGTTTACGGTATTCTTTGGGGACTCGTTGAACCTCTCATTTCCTCCGAAATTGTAGAAAAGTATTTTGGTATTGACGCGGTCAAACATTGGTGGAAATATCAAATTCTATTGTCATTAGTTGCTAGCATAGTTCTTTATATTTGGCTATACCCTAACAAAATCATTCAAAAATTTGGCTCGGAAATTTTAGACACAAATTTAAATTCTGGTTTCATTTCAATAGGATCGCCTAACATTTCACTCGTTAATGATGGTTATTATGGTGACGTCTTTTATATAAAAGGAGATGCAAAAAAAGATGCATTAGATTGGAGTGTCATGTCAAAAGCTGATCATGCATCTTCTGTTAGTTATATATTTCAACCTATAAACAGGTTTACCCTTTACTTACGAATAAACATGCTCAGCAAAAATAAAAGCAAAGAAAAATTAGGATGGTTAACTCTGCGAACAGATATTTCATTGCCTTTAGGTGGAAAAAACCAAGAAGAATGGGCTTATCCTGTTAAAGGACGAGATGCTAAATATGGATGGATAATGGTTCAGGTTAATATTCCAAAAGCCGTAGAAGCAACCTTTGGGCAGGAGGGTTGGCAGTATGATAAATTAAAAAGTATAAGAATAAGGGGTGAGGGTAAAGTGTACGCAATTGAAATTAGAGGTGGGTACTAGTAGCTGAAAAGAAGCACTACAGCCAACATGGATAACTAACAACAATGAGATGAAAAAAACAGTTTACGCTTGGTCACTTTTCTTTACAACTGCACTTATAATTTCTTGCAATCAAGCGGAAAATAAAGAGAAGACTGTTGAACCATCGCGTGAAACGGTTAAAGTTGACCAACCAGTAGACACGTCTCACTTTTTTATAAGGAGTATTCTTAATCGTTCTCCAAAGGAAGTCGCCAACAAATTAGGTAACCCTGACGGAAAAATTAAAGCCTCAACCGACTGCGATTATTTGCCAAGTTGCAATGAGGCGACTTATCAAAATGACAGGTACGAAGTTCTATATTATAATAATCGGCTTAAATGGATTCAAATTAATATCTCTCGAGAAGTATTCAATGATCATGCCCTTCAATATATTGGTTTTCCATATCGTGACCCGACTTTTACAACTGAAGATGGAATATATTGGAGAAGCCCTACTCACAAAGGAACTGCCTCAGGCCCTATGATACAAATAAATGGAATACGTGAGATTGATGTCTTTGCCGCTACTTCATTAAATCAATACCAAGGTTATATTCTTGTGACAGTAGAGACTGATTATGATAAGAAATTCTAATTACCTGACACAAGGCACTACAGCCAACAGTCGGCTTTGCGCAAGTTGGGCTAACGAATATCGCCCATCAGCATTTGTAATTCTATTCAACTTCAGTAATTTGGCCGTGTCCCGTTAAATTACAAACCCTTATCAAACTTGCTGCTGATAAGGGGTTATAAGACTTATAGTGATCCGGACAGGATTCAAACCTGTGACCCGCAGCTTAGAAGGCTGCTGCTCTATTCAACTGAGCTACCGGACCATTTTAATCGGGGGCGCAAATTAACTCAAAATTTCAAGCCTGACAAAATGCAGGGCTATCTATACAATTAAGCAACTATTCTTTCAAATAGAATTTCTCATTCATTTTTTTAAACTCATATGTGTTTGTGTAAATATTTTCCGGAAAAACTTAAATGGAAGAAATTTTTTTCTCAGTTTATTATAATTTTTCCCCCTCAGGCGGTAAAATCAATGGTATGATTTTTATATGATTATTGATTTGAATCATTTGGAAAATTATTTAAACAACTGTGAGAGCCTTACAGAATAAATATTTTCAAATTGAGCTTTATTATTTCAATCATAATTTTTATTTATGGAACAGCAGCAGGAAAATCATGACCTCGATAGGGTGAGAAAACAAATGAATACAGCAGGCCGAGGCTTTGCTTCAATGGATTCTGAAAGACAGCGTGAAATTGCGAGGGAAGGAGGCAAGGCAGCTCACATGAAAGGTACAGCGCATGAATTTAATTCCGATGAGGCGAGAGCAGCAGGTCGAAAAGGCGGTGAAAGGGTCAGCCGTAATCGCGAACATATGGCTGAAATAGGAAGAAGAGGAGGCCGTTCTTCTGGTCACCGCGGGCAAGACTAACTTTCCATTTCTATAAGCTTCTATTTGACGCATATTCATTTACTTTGAGTCTTATTGATGAATATGCATCGAAATTTTAATTACGGAACAGATAAACTGACTACAGCAAAGGCCATTGATATTGCATCAGGAAAAATAAAGGGGATCCTTGGTGATGAAGCGGGCAAAAAGGTGCGAACCTCTCAGCAACATGTTCAGCGCATCGTTGAAAGTAATAAGACTGTCTACGGAATAAATACAGGATTTGGCATTCTTGCCAATACAAAAATTTCAGAAGAAGATACAATTACGCTCCAGCATAAGATTTTGCAGAGTCATAGCGTGGGAGTAGGCGATAGCATCCCTTCAGAAATCGCAAAATTGATGTTGATTACAAAAGTGCATGCACTTGCGCAAGGCTATAGTGGCGTAAGGCCGGAAACCATTGAGAGGATCTTATGGTTTATTGAAAACGATGTTATCCCTGTTGTTCCTGAAAAAGGAAGTGTAGGAGCGAGTGGTGATCTGGCTCCTCTTGCTCATTTGTTTTTACCACTGATCGGTTTGGGAGAAGTTTTTTTTCAAGGCACAAGGTACAAGGCACAAGATGCATTGAATAAATTTTCATTAAAGCCAATTCAACTCGGACCGAAAGAAGGTCTTGCTCTTATCAATGGCACCCAGTTTATTTTATCGTTTGCAATAAAAGCTGTGAAGCGAATGCATAATTGCCTCGAAGCTGCTGATATTATCGGGGGCATGAGCCTTGAAGCATTAACAGGAACAAAAGCGCCGTTTGATGAACGATTGCATGAGTTGCGTCCATTTGCAGGCAATAAATTAGTTGCACAACGATTAAGATTGCTGCTGAAAGATTCTGCTATCATGCGATCTCATGTTGACTGCGGACGGGTACAGGATCCTTATTCACTTCGTTGTATGCCGCAGGTGCATGGTGCAAGCAGAAATGCCTGGCTGCATTTAAAAGAGCTAACTGAAATTGAATTGAACGCAGTAACGGATAATCCAATTATTTTTTCCGGTGATGATACGATCAGCGGCGGAAATTTTCATGGGCAGCCCTTAGCTCTTCCTCTTGACTATACCTGCTTTGCTGCTGCTGAAATAGGAAATATCGCCGATCGCCGTTGTTATTTGTTATTGGAAGGCAAATGGGGTTTGCCAATGTTATTAATGAAAAATGTTGGATTGAACAGCGGATTCATGCTACCTCAGTACACGACCGCTGCTTTGACGACAGAAAATAAAACGCTTTGTTTCCCGGCAAGTGCAGATAGCATTCCAACATCACTCGGACAGGAAGATCATGTAAGCATGGGAAGTATCAGTGCAAGAAAATTGAATAAAGTATTGGATAATCTGGAATATATTCTGGCGATAGAATTATTAACTGCCTGCCAGGCCATTGAATTTCGACGACCTTTAAAGAGCAGTGAGATATTGGAATTTGCTCATGAGCATGTACGTCAGTTTGTATCCTTTGCTGAAGAAGACAGGATCTTTGCTGATGATATTGAGAAGATAAAAAATATTATCGCTGATTTTAGTTTTGTAGAAAAGGTAAATGAGTTTGCTGAGTCGAAAAATATTCGGTTAAATGAAAGTTATAGCGACTTCGTCATTTGATTTCACGCAAAGTCGCCAGCATAAATACAAAAGGCGCTAAGTAACTTTGCATCTTTGTGAAACTTTGCGCCCTTGCGTGAAAATCATCATAATCCTCCCAAATCATGGTTCAGGCAATATCAAAATACGACCCCGTCAAATACAAAACACCAACCGGTAACAAACTTAATTGTAAAGGATGGATACAGGAAGCAGCATTGAGGATGCTACTTAATAATCTCAATCCTGAGGTAGCAGAACAACCCGAAGAACTTATTGTATACGGCGGAAGAGGCAAAGCAGCCAGGAACTTTGAAGCTCTCGACCTTATCATCAAGTCACTCAAAGAACTTAATGATGATGAAACCCTGCTGATACAAAGTGGTAAACCCGTCGGCATCATGAAAACACATAAAGATGCACCGAGAGTTTTAATAAGCAATTCTCAACTTGTTCCTAACTGGGCTAATTGGGATCATTTCGATGAGCTGGAGAAAAAAGGATTGATAATGTACGGGCAAATGACAGCAGGCAGTTGGATTTACATCGGCTCCCAGGGGATCGTTCAGGGCACTTATGAAACTTATGCCGCTATTGCCGCAAAATATTTTAATGGCACACTCAAAGGCACACTCAATGTATCGGCAGGTCTTGGTGGCATGGGTGGCGCGCAACCTTTAGCTATTACTATGAATGAAGGTGTGGCACTCGTTGCAGAAGTAGAAGAATCGAGAATTGATAAACGAATTCAAACAAAATATCTCGATGAAAAATTTACAAGCATTGACAGGGGTATTGCCCGCGCCTTAGAGCTCAAAGCCCAGGGCGTGGCACGTAGCATTGGAGTGAAATGTAATGCTGTTCATTTATTGCAAAGGCTTGTTGAAAAAAAAATTATTCCTGATACACTAACCGATCAAACATCTGCACATGATCCATTGATCGGATACTGGCCGCATGAAATGGACTATGAATATGCAAAGGCATTAAGAAAAGAAAATCCGAAGCAATATCTTGAATATGCATACAATTCTATTTTTCTCCATGTCAGGCTGATGCTGCAATTACAAAACATGGGTGCCATCACCTTCGACTATGGAAATAATATCCGTGCCATGGCACAGAAAAGAGGATTACAGAATGCATTCGATTTTCCCGGCTTTGTGCCCGCTTATATTCGTCCCTTGTTTTGCGAAGGCAAGGGTCCTTTTCGCTGGGCTGCGCTCAGTGGCGATCCGAATGATATTGCTGTTACTGACGAAGTGATCGTCAATATGTTTCCTCAAAATCAATCACTGCAACGCTGGCTCAAACTTGCCAAAGAAAAAATTGTCTTCCAGGGATTGCCTGCACGCATTTGCTGGTTAGGGCAAGGAGAAAGAGAAAAAGCAGGTCTTGCATTTAATGAACTGGTGCGAACAGGGAAAGTAAAAGCTCCGATTGTTATTGGCCGTGATCATTTGGATACGGGTTCTGTAGCCTCCCCCAACCGGGAGACTGAAGCCATGCTTGATGGCAGCGATGCAGTAGCCGACTGGCCTATTTTAAATGCATTGGTGAATACTGCCGGTGGCGCATCATGGGTCTCGTTACATCATGGTGGTGGCGTTGGCATGGGTTACAGTATTCATGCAGGAATGGTTATAGTCTGTGATGGAACAAGTGATGCAGATGAAAGATTAAAAAGAGTTTTGCGTAACGATCCTGGAATAGGAGTGATACGACATGCCGACGCCGGTTATGAGTTGGCAAAGGAAACTGCAGCAAAACACGGATTGAATTTAGAAGATCGGTTGAATGAAAAAGTCAAAATGTAAAAGTCAAAATGAAAAACGCAAAACTTTTACATTTTACATTTTTAATTTTGAATTAATATGCCGGGCGATACACTGCACATAAATAATAAAGCAAAACAACAAAACAGTTATGATGCCATTATTGTTGGTTCCGGCATCAGCGGCGGTTGGGCCGCAAAAGAACTTTGTGAAAAAGGATTGAGCGTATTGTTGCTTGAACGTGGCAGCAATGTCGTTCATCCGAATTACCCCACTACATTAAAGAATCCATGGGAGTTTGAACATCGTTTAAGCTTATCAAGGGAAGACAAACAGAAACATTTTGTTCAAAGCAGGCATTACTCTTTCAAAGAAGACAACAAACATTTTTACATCAACGACCAGGAAAATAAATATGATGAGATCAAACGCTTTGACTGGATAAGAGGAGATATTGTGGGTGGTCGCTCATTATTATGGGCAAGGGCCTGTTACCGCTGGAGCGATCTTTATTTTGAAGCCAATCGCAAAGATGGTATTGCCATTGATTGGCCCATACGATACAAAGACCTTGAACCCTGGTATGATTATGTAGAGTCATTCATTGGTGTAAGCGGAAACACAGACGGTCTTAAATATTTACCGGATGGAAAATTCTTGCCACCTTTTGAAATGAATTGTGTAGAAAAATCTTTTAAAGAAAAAATAGAAAAAAAATTTTCAGACCGCAATGTGATCATCGGAAGAACCGCGAATTTAACTCAACCGGTAAAAGGAAGAGGACAATGCCTGGCCCGTGATCTTTGTCACCGCGGTTGTCCGTACGGAGCCTACTTTAGTACCAATGCCAGCACCATGCCCGCTGCTTTTGCTACAGGTAATTTAACATTGAGACCTCACTCGCTGGTGAATAAAGTCATGTATGATGAACAAAAGCAAAAAGCAGTTGGAGTAGAGATCGTTGACACCGAAACAAAACAAACGCAGGAATTTTTTGCACGAATTATTTTCCTGAATGCGGCTACGGTGGCCACGACTTTTATTTTGCTCAATTCCATTTCATCACGTTTCCCAAATGGCCTGGGTAATGGAAGCGACCAGGTAGGCCGCAACCTGATGGATCATCACAAGGGTTTATCGATCACGGCAAGCGTGGATGGTTTTGAAGATAAATACTATTACGGCTACAGGCCGACAAATATTTATATACCGCGTTTTAGAAATATCAATGAAAAAACTCACGGCTTTATTCGCGGTTATCATTTTGGAGGAAATGCCTGGAGAGGTCGGCAACAAAATAATGCAACCATTGGTGCCGACCTAAAAGAAGCGATGAGCGAACCGGGGAAATGGCAAATGAGTTTGTATGCATTTGGCGAATGCCTGCCGTATGCAGATAACCGGGTTACCTTAGATCATAATAAAAAAGATCAATGGGGAAGACCCGTGATCGCCATCGATTGTGCATTCCGAGAAAATGAAAAAGCCATGCATGATGATATTGCGATTACAGGAAAAGAGATCATGGAAGCAGCGGGATTTAAAGATATTGAAGTAAGTGGCAGCATGTCATTTCCCGGCAATGCCAATCATGAAATGGGCACGGCACGCATGGGCCGTGATCCCAAAACTTCTGTCTTGAATTCATTCAACCAAATGCATGAAGTGCCCAATGTATTTATTACCGATGGTTCCTGTATGACCTCAAGTGCCTGCCTAAATCCTTCCTTAACATACATGGCACTTACTGCGAGAGCTTGTGATTATGCGGTGAAGGAGATGGGAAAGGGAAATATTTGAGGGAATGAAAAAGTAAAAATGTAAAATGTTGCATTCTTTGATCTGGGTTTATGGATGCCCCGTAGAGTGTCTCCACGCAACAATACAGCAAATTAAATGATATATGAAGACACGCATTACAGGCAAGAAACCGCCGCAAAGAATAAATTGAGTTTCGATGATCGAATTAAGAATACTGCATTCTAAAGTGAATTTTCTCCGCAAGGATTTCTTTTTCACTGGCACAAGTTTTGGGTTCATTATTATCTATAAATTTTTTTATGAATTCACTTGCTCTTTTTTTATTAGGTGCGTTTACTACAGCTACCTTGCAGGTAAGCAGTCCTGCCTTTAAAGAAAATGGAATGATTCCCTCAAAATATACCTGCGAAGGAGATAATATTAATCCTGCCGTTTCTGTGAAAAATATTCCACAAAAAGCCAAAAGCCTGGCCTTGATTATGGACGATCCTGATGCACCAATGGCTGGTGGATTTACGCATTGGGTGGCTTGGAATATTGATCCTGCAGGAATGATTAATGAAAAAAGCTCACAGGGAGTCCAGGGAAAAAATGGTGGGGGAAAAAATGGTTACACAGGACCTTGCCCGCCAAGCGGAACACATCATTATCATTTCAGGGTGTATGCGCTCAATGAAATGCTTACGCTAAAAAGCGGAGCAGATAAAAAACAACTTGAAGATGCAATGAAAGGTCATATTCTTGCAATGGGTGAAGTTGTTGGCTTGTACAAAAAAATAAAATAATTCAAAGGGCTGAATTGGGTTAATTACTATTTTACGGACCAATTGAAAATTTGTAATCTTAGTAGAAAAATTCTTATCCGCTACTCAATCTTTATTACCGTTTCTGAGCGGGGTCTTTTGCTGACTTTTATAAACCTTCGAATAGGTCGCACTCTTGTACATTGGAGAACGCTATTCAGCAATCTCTGCAATAGATATTCTGATAATACGGATTAAAAATTATGAATTGTTCTTACCTTGGTAATAGACCATCATTTCACACAATGGACTTCAAATCAATTTGGGAATACCAAATCCAGGTACTACCGATTTTATCAAGTTTAATAATTGTTGAGCTTCCAAATTTTTTGCGCAGGCTTAAACGATTTTATTATATTCCTATTTACTTTCCCATTTTCCCATTTCGGGAATTAAATCCAAAACTTTCCTTTTACTTAGGTGAAGATTATTTTACCGGAATTGGAAAAAATTTAACTGACTCAGATTTAGAAAGAATAAAAAGGAAAATTATTATTGATTCTGCAATTTCAATTTTTATATCTGCAATAGCGATACCATCAATATCTGGATTTCTTGTCGCTTTTTTTTTAAATAAGAATTTATTTGCGCAATCTGTATTAATAATTTTAATCTATAAATCTATAAATATAATTAAGGCGATTTTCGGATTTAAAGATCATGCTATCGCCTCTAAGAAAAATATTTTCATTCTTATTTTTATATATATTAGTTTTCTTGGGGTCTTCTATCAACTATTTGACAATTCCTACCAATGGGCAAGACCATTTATTGAGAAAGAGAATTATAAAGGATTGGTAAGGTCGCTATCTGAATTAATTTTTAACAAGGGAATCGCTCAAGGAATAATATTGACAGCACTCGCTGCTTTTTTTGGCAGCTTATTAACAGACAAAAAGATCAGAGATGAAAATATCAAAAATAGCCAATAGGCATATAATCAAACATGTATCCCTCTTGGTATTACTTAAGAGCAAAAAAAGAGACAATCCCCGGATTATGACCCTGATATTATGTGAGATTTATTTCACCAATTTTTTTAAAAGACAATTGGAATACGTCGCTTGGATCCTTCTAACTCTTATTAACTCAAAAAGAAGACTTAGGCTTAGTATTGGAATTGGACAAGTACAAGTAAAGCACTGGATTGATCATGAATTTATTTCTGATGAAATCCTTTTTCAAAACTTAAAGCAAATAATAAATCCTTTAGTCAATTATGATTTAGTAAAAGAAATTGTAGAATCAGAATTGAATTACGGAAGTATAAAGTTATTGTCTAAATTTCGTGGTGAGGCCAGATTGTATCATTTGAAACTATTTCAAGCTATTGAAAATCGCTTGAATCTATTAGATTCTCAGCTGTTGCATCTGCGTCAATGTGTAAAATAAAGCTTCAGTTCCTTCAGGGTCTTACAAATAATCTGCGATAAAAAGAAACGTCCACGAGTCCCGATAGCTATCGGGATGTATAGCGCTGGCAATATGTGGGGGCGACAGCGGTTTCTTTAATATACCTGGATTGTATCGGACACAATATATATGTGCTGGTTATCTTAAGGTAAAAGCCGGTTGATCGCCTCGTGGAATTCGTCTAAAGAAAAAGGTTTTTCAAAAAACATATCGGCTCCGTTTTCCAAAGCCACGTCCCGGGCAGTAGCAAAACCAGAGATCATGATGATCTTAATAGAAGGATACTTTTTCTTAATATAGCCGATAAAATCAACGCCGAATCCATCGGGAAGCTTATTGTCCAATATGATGGCAGAAGGTTCCTGTTTCTGAAGATATTCGTCGGCAGACAAAAGGTTGTTTACATAATCCAATTGAAATTCTTTTTCCTCGAGAACCATGTCCAGCACCAAACCTATTTGGCCCTCGTCTTCAACAACCAGGATCTTTTTTGCCACCTTCTTTTTTAGTTTAGTTATCTTTGCCATAACGTTTTTTTTGGATTGATGATTATAGCTTTTTGGAATCCAGACTCAAAGGTATCCTGAATAAGGCTATAATCAAATTGCCTGCCTCAATTGCTTTTGGAAGAGAAATTATTTCATCCTTGTTTCGTACGTTCATTCCACACACAATTTTCTTCCTCATTAACCTGGCGAGTTTTTATAACTTATCTTCATCCAACCTTAAACCAACTGCCATGGGAGTTATTCTGCAAGCTTTTTATTGGGACTGCCCCAAATTGGAAAACCAGGAATTCAATTGGTGGAATTTCCTGAAAGAAAAAACGAAAACAATTGCCGATTCCGGCTTCACTGCATTGTGGCTGCCACCGGCATGCAAAGCTGCCAATATAAATGGCATGTCGATGGGATATGATCCTTATGATTTTTATGATCTCGGAAGCATTGATCAAAAAGGTTCTGTCAAAACATGGTTTGGATCACAACAGGAATTGGAGGAGCTGATAAATGAAGCTCACACGTATAATATGCAGGTATATGCCGACATGGTGCTTAATCATACGAATGGCGCTGATGAAGAAGAGATCAATGGACTTGATGGCAGCAAAAGATGGACAAAATACAATCCCCGCAGCAAAAAATTTAATCGTGACTGGACATGTTATCATCCCTGTAATTTTGAACGCATGGATGATATGGTTTTTGAAGGCATGCCTGATCTCTGTCATCGTAATCCTTATGTCTATTCAGAGGTCATGGACTATGCACGATGGTTAATAGAAGAGATCGGGATAGATGGGTTGCGATATGACTTTGTAAAAGGATATGGTACATGGGTCATCACAGCCATATTGGAAAGACTCTATCAAAAAAACGGAACGAATAAATTCTCTCCCTTTGGAGTAGGAGAGTATTGGGATGAAGATAAGTTTATCACGAACTGGTTGCAAGAAACCAATTGTTATACCGACAACCCGGTTAGTGCATTTGATTTTCCGCTTCGTTATCGGCTGAAAGGTTTGTGTGATCAATATGGATTTGATCTCAGGATACTTTGCCAGGATGGGACTTTAATTACTGATGGACTCAGCTTGGAGGCAGTAACCTTTGTCGAGAACCATGATATTGCACAAAAAGATCCGGTGATCAACGACAAGATGTTGGCTTATTCATTTATACTTACTCATGAAGGATATCCCTGTATTTTCTGGCAGGATTACTTCAATTACGGCCTTGCCATGAATGGCACAGCAAATGGTATTGAAGCCTTAGTTCGTTTGCATGAACGATATGCCGGCGGCAAAACAAATATTCTATACTGCGATAATGATCTTTATATAATGCAAAGGACCGGCAATGACACACAAATGGGTTTGGTATTCGTATTAAATAATAGCGCAAGATGGAATGGACGGGAAGTAACTACACAATGGCCAGGCAAAGAATTTATGGCGCTTGCATGGAATGGAAGAAATACCAATGCTCCACCTGAAAATAAATGGACAAATGGAAATGGCGCTTCCGATTTTTGGGCGCCGCCGAGAGGATATGCGGTATATGTTCCGCAGTAATGTACATTCATGTCAATGAATAAAGTTTGTTGGCGGGGATGCAACCAACAGCATTGAGAATTTTTTTGCCTTTGTTAATTTAACCGATTGCCGTTGTTCTATTTTTCATAGCATCGTTTATTTTCAAAATAAGAAAATGTTGATGCATTGATTAGTAAAAAACCATGATATTGAAAAATGAGAGGAAAAATCGGAAGCCTTTTATCGGGTTGATACGAGAAATTATACTTAGCGTACTAGCTTTCAAACAAAACTCACTTTCAATGTGTGAATTATATAACTATTTCTTCAAATTGTATAACTATTTCCTATAAACATAATATGACCTTTAAGGAAATTAATAAATGCTTTCAGAAAATATTCAAGTCTTCTCTCTCCCCGATTTACTTGATCTCTTAGTAAAAAATACTATGCAAATGCTGAAAATGATGCGGCAAAAAGGGACTGATATAACTGTGATACGTGACATGAGAAAAGATGTCCAATTGATTCAGTCAGCTATTTCAAAGAAAAAGTCTGAGAATCCGGTTTCGCCCATTATGTAAGTAGTTACCTTAAAAAAACAGGAACAATATTGTATGCAGCCGAAAATGCAAATAATCCACGGGAATTTAGACAACGAATATTTCGACATTATGAATCTACGTGCCCTCAGTAATTTGCTTATAGAAAAAACAAGTGAATATTTCGAAATACTACAACAAAAAAATGTTGATGGTTTTAAAGTTCGTGATCTCAAACTACAAATGGACACAATACAGGAAACGATTAAATTAAGGAAGCCTGAAAAATAAATGAGTAGCCTTTTATTCAGGCATCTTTTCTCATCAGTAAAATGAAAAATAAATGAATCAAAGTAGATATGTAAAACAGGGTTCTGTAACGTATGCAATTATTATGTTGGCAATTCTTGCTATTACACTTTTTTTCCTTATGCGGCAGTAATTCAAACCAATTACCCGGGCGGCCTTTCATGGTCGAATAGCTGTATAGTCACCTCTTGTGACCAACAACCGAAGCTGAGCTCGCGTTGCGTTGGCGAAGACAATCATCCGGCTTTATTTATTACATCTTTAAAAGCATCCACAATATATTTTGGCCCCTTCCGCCTTGGTTCGTGTCCGCAAAAAAGTGGAATGCCCCGGTGCGTGCCTGCGTGCCGGTAGGTAGGTCTCCACGCACCTGAATTTTACAAGCTTATTGTATTCCTCTGCAAAGCTTACTTTCCGATGATGTTCGGGTTGATTAAGAATATATTTGCAAACCTTGTCAACATCGGATTTTGAAATCGAAAATGCGGACCCCGATTCTTGCCAACTAAATTCACCTTTACTTAATCTATTATCGTTGATGAATTTCGTCGAACTCTCAGCTATAACTGTTGCTAAAAATTCGCCTGATAATTTCGGAGTGCGGGATGCAAGCATATGAACGTGCTCTGGATTTGCATAGATGCTGTACAACTTTGAATTATTATTGTTAACTATTCCAGTCATATATTTTTCTATTTATCATAAAAATCTTCCGCTTCCTCTGGCGTCCATGCAAGGTTTCTGTTTCAATTGTAAAAGCAAAAAGCTAACAGGAGTATTTCAGCTTTGATTTCTATTACAAAAATCATCGGCGATAACTTCAACTATTTTTCTTAAGGATTATCAGCCGTTACGTCCTGTGCTGACCTGGCCTCGTCGGGTGTTTTTTCCAGGTCCCTGTCTAATGAATACAAAGCATTGCTGCTTACTTTTTCACCACCGGCTATTTTCATCTTATCCAGTAAGTTCATCGCAAGCGTTTCTTCTTCTATTTGCTCTTTCACAAACCATTGCATAAAGTTCCAGGTGGCCCAATCTTCTTCATCAAAACTCATTTTTACAAGCTTATAAACAGCTTTCGTATTATCTGTTTCATGCTCAAAAACTTTTTCAAAACAATTGTTTATACTTACCGGGTTTTCAGGAGGAGCCGGAATAGCTTTTACCTGTACTTCAGCGCCTCTTTTTAAGATATACTCCAATATCTTCATCATGTGGTTGCGTTCCTCCTGTGCATGTCTGAAAAGAAAATTAGCGATGCCGCTGAATCCCTGGCGTTCAGCCCATGCAGCATAAGATAAATAGATTTGCGAAGCATGTGCTTCTTTCGTCATTTGCGCATTCAAAGCTGCTGCGAGAGTTTTTGAAAGTCTGTTTGTATTCATTTGAATTTTTTATAAATGTATTAATTTTCTTTGTTTGCCAGGGCCATCGCAACCGGACCTTCTATAGCAAGCCCGAAAGAAAAATGGCGCAAGTTAAAGACTTGCGCCAGAAGAGTGGAAAAGTTTGTTTGCCTTATTCTTTCACTTTTTTTGCAGATGTCTCTTAAGGTTGCGATGTTTTTTCCCTACTCAATTGCTTCTTTGTTTGTTAATCATTGCGTTGCTGTTGCTGCTGCTTTACTCATTGGTTATTTTGCTGTGGCTGTTGCTTCTTTGCCTGTTGATCATTTTGTTGTTGTTTTTGCTTCTTTGCTTGCTGATCCTTTTGCTGCTGTTGTTGCTTTACCAGTTGGTCATTGCGTTGTTGCTGCTTTGCTTGTTGATCGTTGCGTTGCTGCTGTTGCTGCTTTGCCTGTTGATCATTTTGCTGTTGCTGTTGTTGCTTCTTTGCTTGTCGATCCTTGTGTTGCTGTTGTTGCTGCTTTACTAGTTGGTCATTGCGTTGTTGCTTCTTTACTTGTAGATCATTTTGCTGTTGTTGTTGCTGCTTTACTTGTTGGTCATTTTGCTGTTGTTGTTTCTGCTTTACCTGTTGGTTATTTTGCTGTTGTTTCTGCTTTACCTGTTGGTTATTTTGCTGTTGTTGTTGTTTCTGCTGTACCTGTTGGCTATTTTGCTGTTGCTGTTGTTTCTGCTTTACCTGTTGGCTATTTTGCTGTTGTTGTTGTTTCTGCTTTACTTGTAGATCATTTTGCTGTTGTTGCTTTGCTTCCTGATTTCCTTTCCAATTTGCCACTTTCGATGGGGCTGGTTTCTTTTCTGCAGAGAGATTTTTTTGCACCCGGGGTCTGTATATCTCAAGCTGGTCTTTATTCAGGTTCTGGGCGGGCCTGCTGCTTTCTTTAATAGCGATCGGGGTAAATGGTTTACCAACACGTTTTTCAACTTCAGTTCTATCAGGACCTGCATTGTATCTAACATTGCGTGAATTGTCCACATGAATATTATTTATTACTGTGGAATTATTAATGATCGTTGTGTAATTTGATGAACTGACATAATAATTATTAATGTCTCTTCTTCCGAAATCCCTGTCTCTTACAAACCTCCACCGATCGTAAGGTAAATTATAGCCATTGCTATAAGCAATGTCCGTGCTGATACCAGGACCGATGGGTGCCCAACCGTAATAACCTTCCGATCTTCTCCAGGTAACCCATGCAGGACTCCATTCGTTATCCGGAACCCATATCCACCCGTAATAAGAATCATAAAACCAGCGACCATAGTGAAATGGCGCCCATCCCCATGAGTAATTTGAAACCCACGTCCATCCCTCATCGGTGAGTACCCAATAGCCGTTTGTGCCATAGGGAGTAAACCCGTGGGATACACGAGGAACCCAAACGTATCCATAGTCTGAGTTATTTACCCAATTACCGTAAGGGCTTAAATTATCATAAAAGACCTGGAAGCTGACATCTACTTGTACTTGTGCAGATGCTTTTTGCGGCGCTATCCATGTAACTGAATTGAGAACAATGAATAAAGCAAAAATTTTAGTCACTGCTTTCAGTTGGAGTGGAAGCATTGTTAAAGACCTGGATGAGGTCATTAGGTATACAATTAACTTTTTCATTTTAGAGATCCTTAAACATTAAATAAGTTGATGAGACAAAAAATATTTTTACAGAGGCTGCTGCGAAATGATTCAACGTAACTCATCTTATGATTGTCACCTTCGGAATAGCATGAGTAAATCTTAACAGAACAAAGGTCCACCCTTTGTTTGTACAAATGTTATACCACTCTGGAAAAAAGTTATATTATTCACACATTGAGCATTACGTTTTTTCTTAAGACAAAAGTCCGCGGGGTATTCAATAAAAATAAAGAATGGCAAAACTCTTTGCTGTACCTTTAAAAAAAACAAATGATCACACATAATAAAGATGAGATAGTAGTTCTTAATATCTTCAATGATTCATTGGCGGCCAATTTTGTCCAAAATAATCTAAGGGAAGAAGGAATAGAGTCTTTCCTTGTAGATGAAAATGTGGTAGGCTTAAATCCTTTAGGTGGAATAGAACTGAAAATTTTTTCCAACGATCTGGAAAGGGCAGAAAAAATACTTTCTGAAATAAAATTTTCCTGATTCCCGGCTGCCTGTTTTGTTTGGTAAATAAAAAGAAACGATATATGGCATTCGATGTTACAGAGTGGATCAATGACAAATTGGGTTCAGCATTAGATGAAAAAGCAATAAAATCAATCAAAGACTTTAGCCTTGTTTGGAATATTTTTGAGGACAGGGCTTGTAATAATAACCCAGGTCTTTCAACACTCGGAAAATTTGTTGACAATATTTCTGCTTCCCTTGATAGTGCCGAAAAAATTACCACAAATACATTTGAATATTTTAAGAAAAAGTATGTTGATAAGGATAAAATAAATCTAAGATTCACTTTTCTGAATCTCAGGAAGTCGGATAATCGTGCTTTTGTCGAAACTACCTTACTTGCGGAAAACCCCTCGCTGAGGGACAAGGCCCTGGCATCATTAATAATAATTAGCCGGTATCGAAACAATTTGTATCACGCATTAACAGATATGACTCAGATCCACGAACAAAAAGAAAATTTCAGAATTGCAAATCGTTTTTTGGCTACTACATTAGAAATAAGTGGTTTGATATAATGGACATCCTCTGTTCTGTTCAATAAATAAAAAAATCTAAAGACTTCTTCCAGGTTGGCACATGAGCCAACAGCAGTACAAAAAAATCTATTGCTTTTACGTAGATTGAGAAAGTATGCAAGATTTCAAAATTGTTATTTTTATAATGGTCATCCTGATCAGTTTGACGGCGATTGCCAATAAAAGAAAGCTTCCTTACCCGATTTTATTAGTCGTCGCCGGGCTGATCATTGGTTTTGTTCCGCAATTACCCGACCTGGCATTGAATCCGGATGTTGTTTTTATTATTATTCTTCCGCCACTTTTGTATGATGCAGCTACTAAAACTTCCTGGCATGAATTCAGAACATCAATAAGACCTATATCGGCATTGGCCGTAACACTTGTTTTTTTCACAACGGTAGCGGTCGCTGTTACAGCTCATTATTTTATCCCGGACTTTAGCTGGCCGCTTGCTTTTGTATTAGGCGCTGTTGTTTCCCCGCCCGATGCCGTTGCGGCATCAGGTATTATTAAAGGATTGGGACTAAATAAAAAAGTGATCACCATATTAGAAGGTGAAAGTCTTGTCAATGATGCTTCCGCCCTGATCGCTTACCGGTATGCTGTTGCGGCTGTAACAACAGGTACGTTTATATTATGGAAGGCCGGCCTTGAATTTTTATTAGTAGCAGGCGTTGGTATACTCATTGGAATTGTAACGGGTTACCTGTTTGTGCTGGCGCATAAAAAAATTGAGAATAACCCGGTTGTTGAAACAAGTCTTACCCTGCTGTCTCCATTTGTTTCCTATCTCGCAGCAGAGCAGTTCCACATGTCGGGAGTGCTGGCTGTGGTAAGTACAGGATTGGTAATATCATGGAGAGCTCCTGAAGTTTTTTCTTACCAGGCAAGGATGAGAACAAGGGCTTTGTGGGATACATTGGTATTTCTATTACACGGATTTGTTTTTATATTGATCGGTCTGCAATTGCCTTTAATTATTAAAGACCTGGGTCACTATCCTTTTTCGCAAATACTTGGTTATGGTCTGCTCATCAGCGTGGTGACTATTGTAGTTCGCATCATCTGGGTCTTTGCAGGTGCATATTGGCAAAACTTTTTTCAAAAAAAGAAAAAAACTACTGATGGTTTACCTGTTAATAATGAACAGGACAGCACATGGAAAAATGTACTAGTGGTAGCATGGACAGGAACCAGGGGTGTAATATCATTGGCGGCAGCCCTCGCTTTGCCGTTACTCTTGGAGGATGGAACTGCTTTTCCGAAAAGACATTCCATCATATTTCTTGCATTCGTCGTCATTTTTGTAACGCTGGTTGTGCAGGGGCTTTCGTTGCCACTGCTCATACGCTGGCTCAGGATAAAACCACAAGACAATACTATTGCGGAAGAAAAAGAGCTGCGATTATATTTTGCTACCACTACGCTTCATTTTATAGAACAGGAATTACCGGTATCATTGGATAATAATTTGCAGCAAGAACTTAAAAGGAAATATGAACAGCTTATCCATGACCTGGCAAAGGAAATCCGTCGTCATAAAAAGGCAAAACATAATAAACAAAAAGTGCAGGCCACACCACCGGATAATTTGTTAAATGCCAAATTAGAGATCAGCAAATTTCAGAGAGCACTATTGCTGAAGTTGCACAAAGAAGGAGAATTCAGTGACACGGTCATCAGGAAAGTGGAGCAGGAAATGGATATAGAAGAACTGAAATTAAACCTCCAGGTTCCGAAAGAAGAATAAATAAAGGGTGAAGGTGAACAGCGTTATTGCTATTGCATCATTCCTTGTAGCATATCACATGTTTGTTTTTATGTGTGAATTATATAACTTATTTACAGCGTTGTATAACATTTATCATTTAAAACCACTCAATTTTGCATATCAGATCAATGAAACTCTGTTATCATAAACTTTCGAACATGAAAAAAAATATATTGAACGTGATTATTGTTACATTAGTTATAGCATTTTCTCTTTCCGGATGCGTAGAACATCACTATTATCGCCAGAATCATCGCCATAGTGATAGTTACGAACATCATCATAACAGATCCTCTCATACCGGCGTTGATGTTGATATTCATAACTGATTTTAGGTTTACCTTAAAGCGTTGTTGTTGAAACATTCTCTTCTTTCCTTAAAGGATGCTGTGAGAAAAAATCAGCAAAGACTTTTCATTTATTAATCAGGATTCAACAAGCGATATTGTTCGCCGGCCAATAATGGTGTAATACTTCGGCGAGCTCAGGTATAACATTGCCCAGGATAAACTTCACAGCGCCGGCTACATAAAATCCTTCTTAATTTTACCCCGCTAAAAAACCAGTGGCAATGAATACCCGGTCTTTATCGCTTAAAATTTCTCCATCGATCGGTTCTGTTTCGGCTGAATCCATTATTCCGCCAAAAAGCAAATGCATCATCACGCTTGCACATGGAGCAGGTGCAGGCATGAATCATTCTTTTATGGTAACGTTGGCACAATCACTTTCGGAAATGGGCATCGCTACGCTACGTTTCAATTTTCCTTTTGCGGAAAATAAAAAAGGAAGACCGGATAGTCCTGCTGTTGCGCATAAAACCATTGAAGCAGCCATTTCAAAAGCCCAGGAGTTATTTCCTAAGCTTTCCCTCTTTGTTGCAGGAAAATCTTTTGGCGGAAGAATGAGTTCTCAATATTTGTCAGCCCATCATGATGCAGCAGTAAAAGGAATTATTTTTTATGGCTTTCCATTGCATCCTCCAGGCAAACCTTCAATTGAAAGGGCAGACCATTTAAAAAATGTAGAAATACCAATGCTGTTTTTACAGGGAACAAGGGATACATTGGCCACATGGGATTTAATTAAATCAGTGTGTAAATCACTTTCACTTGCGACCTTGATAAAAATAGAAGGTGCAGATCATTCGTTCAAAGCGGGAAAACAAAATATCATGCAATTGCTTACAGATGAAACAAAAGACTGGATCGAAAAAATAATAAAAAAGTGAAGCAGATTGTTTCACTCAACGCGGACAGTTATGATTTTGCCAGAGTCTCAATTTCATTTTATGCAAACCACAGATGAATAGAGTGCATGGAGATACATAAAACCTCCCGGTAAACCTCTGAGCTTCGTGGTAAATTAAAACGAATGGATGCCAGCGTGAGCCGAAACTGACCGTTACTTATCTTTTTAATGAATCTGTGAACGATTGACTGGGCCCGGTGCTGCTCGAAATAACCAACTGGCTGTCTGAAATGCTATTTATAGAATAGTTTGTTGCTGTGCCCGATGTTATTCCATTTACTACCGGGTAAAATAAGAAGTTATTGCGATCGGCAAGCAGGGTATAGGATCCCGTATCATACGTGTTATTGAGATGCCGGTATAAAATATTGTTTGCAGAAAAATTGTAGTAATCACCTGGTTGCCCTACATACAAGAGCGCTTCTCCATGCCTTACAACCAATGACCACTTGTGCTGAAGCAGCACAAGGTTCTGTGAATTGTTTATGTCGTGAGTCTTTTTACAGGAAATAACGGTAAGTGTACATAAGAGAATTATCGTTTGAAAAAGATTTTTCATTTTTATGATTTGATATTTGACAACAGGAACATTATAATCGTTGCACGGATTGTAATTTACGCCGTCATTGCTCTTTATTTTTTAAGTTTTATCAAATTGATCAAGATATCTCCAAACGAATTTTTTTCCTGAATAATGAAACGCTTTTAAATACATTTTTTCATTCCGGTCTTTTATCGTTATAGTGCCTGTCTTTATCACTACGCTGTCTTAAAGCAGGCGGTATGAAACAGTGATATCCTGGTTTATGTGCAATGGCAAGCTATTTTGCTGGATTAAGTGTAGAGTTCATGGCATAGTCAAACCGCCAGTAAAACAAAAGAGGTAAAACTTTTGTTTTTTCTTTCTTTGTTGTTGAAACAGTATTGTCAGGGGTTGCATTCTGCATCTTGACAGCCAGGTAATCATTCTTTCTTTGCTTTTGAACAGGAACTGCGTATTTCTCACTGATCCATCCGTCGATTCTTTTAGAGGTCAGGCAACCGGATAATGTAAACAGGATGGACATGCTAATGGCGAAAACCGTAGCAGGTTGTTTGAGTGGAAGGGATCTTATAAAAAGGTCTAAGTTTTTTATTTAATATAATTTAATAACTGTGCCGCAAAATAAAGAGTTGTTTTAATGATTTGCAAGGGCAATAAAAAAAATTAATTGAAATCATGCCATGATTGTTTTCCTCAATATTTCCAACATTGCTATACTTTGCGACTTGTCATCGGCAGCCGGTTATTTTAGAGTCATAGAATTGATGAATGGTAGGCGAGAAATCTCAAACTTTGCAGTCTCTGAGATGCCTCGTTCCTCGGCATGACAAGACTCTGCGAGTTGGAATTTCTTGTGGTAATTGAACAGTTTAACATGGCTCTTGAAAAAGCCTTCTGCTATTATTTAGTTTTTTGTCATAGAAATCAACGACACAAAAAGCGTAACACTCCGAAAAACTACGAACTTGTTATCCTGTAATTAAATAGATTCTGCAATTTTATTTAGCACTGGTTTGTTTATACTTATACCAACCATCGCTATTTGACATATAAAGAACCTTATCATTTGCGTTTGCAATTGTTACGTAATATTTGGTACCATTTTTTTTATACACTTCAAAACATTCAGTAATCCAGGATGAAGAAAGTTTGTCCTGCAGTCTTTTTTGTAAGATCAAAGGCAGATAAACTGTACTGATATTTCTGGAAACAGCTTCTATCTTACCTGATGGATTAAAAAAAGCAGTCAGGTGCTGTCCTGATTCTACAAAACTCACCTTGTAAAAATTGGACACGGGTTCCCATTTAACTTCTGTTGGTTGACTAAACAAACGATTAAATTCATTTTGTAATGGCAGGGAAGGATCAATGTTCTTATTTGCAAATGTTGTGCTCATAAACAATATCGTTGCCGCAAATAAAGCGGTTAATCTTTTTTTCATTGTATTATGTTTAATAGTGATAAAATAATTTAAGCGAAGCTATAATCAATAAAGAAATGATTTTTAATAATGAGATGAACAAGCGTACTAAAGCGACAAAACTCTGATTTTTTGTTTGCAAGCCGAATCTCCAGGGGACCTGGCGCCATATTGAGTCAATTCTGAAATGTCAATGAATCAACACTGCAAGGCCAATGTGAGACCGGCTCGCAAGCCGCAGCTATTGAGCACCCGGTGGGAGCAGGTCCAGAATTACATATAGGACACCATTCATTTTGCCGTTGTAGGTCTTTATCTTTTCACATCTATCAAACAGGACATTAGAGCGACAACTGAATTAAAAGAAAGTTATTCTGATTTCGGTTGTTGGTGCGGCGTACTAAACCCGATAAAGTCTCATTATCAAACACCAACAACGGCGTAAAATTTTATTTAATTTATCATCGAGAATAGAACCTTCAAATTCCAGGCTATGATCTTTCCAGCCGTATCAGCTAAAATATTCCAGTCTATGAATGTTATTTTAAAACTTCAGTCCATTTGATACCATTGAGTGCCTGGGCCCGTCCTTCACAGGGATCATTGACCGGTGTAAGTGTGAAGCTCTTATCCTTCATATCAATTTTATACTTTCCTGGGTCGGGACAATCGTGCTCGCCAGTCCCATAGTCAGATAAGGTAAGTGTATCACCAGCAATCGTGCAGTTGGTCCGGATCATAACTTCACCTTTACTATTTGTTACAAAACTGGAATCTGAATGTATATGTAAAACAAGCGTGTCATTGACCGGGTCGGCAATATAGGCTTTCCAGTTCCTGTTGTTGATAGATTGGGCATGAAGATGAGATGCTAGAGCAAAACAAAACAAACCAGCGAATAGAATCATTTTTTTCATGACTAATGTTTTAAAAGAAATAAATAGGATTTTGAGAATGGAATTGCTTATTAGCGTTTCCCGGTTGAGGTTAGATCACAAATCTAAACAATCACTGGCATTTTTAAGCATCCTCTTTTTTGTTGGTGCAACCCTGCACAAAGGTTCTGCGCGACACCATATAGCGAATTATGCAATTAAATATAAAAAAGATTGGGAGGATACAAGTTAAAATCATTTACGCCGTTATTTGTCTTTTATCTTTTAATATCTATCAAATGATTAGGACATTGGACCAACAACCGAATTAAAAAAAAGTTATTCTGATTTTTCTTCCCCGACGAGTCTCCTCTGTCTCTTGACATTCGGAGGAGACTCGTCGGGAAAGTAATCGAATGAAGAATTTCCTATTACGTTTCCATCTTCTTTTTTATCTTTCCCCCTTATTCATAGCCTATGCGATTGATTCCTTTTGCCATCTCTGCCATCATAACTATTGTTCTTGTATTTCTGCTAAATAAAAAATGGGGTTCGATTCCGCCACTTGGAAAATTTTTAAGTCCGCAATATGGGTTCTGGCAAAATGCCGAATCAGCTAATGCGGATTTTAATGCGGATTTAAAATTTCCAAATCTCAAAGGCAAGGCGAATGTATATTTTGATGAGCGCCTGGTGCCGCACGTGTTTGCCGACAATGATGCCGACCTCTATTTTGTGCAGGGATACCTGCACGCGAAGTTTCGCCTTTTTCAAATGGACCTGCAAACCATGTATGCTGCAGGAAGGCTGACCGAAATTTTGGGAAATAACCCGGGGATTATAAAAGTGGACAGGGAAACGCGGCGAAGCGGGATGGTGTACGCGGCGCAAAACGCATTGAAGGAATTTGAATCCGATCCTGCAAGCAAACTGGTATGCGATGCCTATACGGCTGGCGTGAATGCCTATATTGAAAGTCTCACTGAATCACAATTGCCGATAGAGTATAAGCTGCTTGATTTTAAACCGGAGAAATGGAGCAATCTGAAGATCGCTCTTTTTCTCAAACAAATGAGTCGTACACTCGCCGGTGAAGTGGATGATATTGAACTGACCAATGAAAAAGCATTTATTCCGTTTTCTGAATTTAAAATTTTATATCCGCAGGTTCCTGATTCATTGATACCGATCGTGCCCGCAGGAACCAAGTTTGATGCGCCGGGAATTATTCCTGTAAAGCCGGCAACTGCCGATTCACTTTATTTCGGTGAAAAGGATTCAACCCGTGTGGCTGAAGTGATAAAGCAGGACCCTGATAATGGAAGTAATAACTGGGCGGTGGCAGGTATTAAAACAAAAAGCGGCGCACCTATTCTTTGTAATGATCCTCATCTTGATCTTACCTTCCCATCTATCTGGTACGAGATGCAATTGAATAGT
>Ga0207106_1016_pt1 | contig 55371 bp, 49 predicted proteins | sample Alteio_BWMinHeat_78_FD_153535 | JGI IMG/M metagenome (GOLD analysis project Ga0207106, IMG submission 153535) | Enriched cells from forest soil in Barre Woods Harvard Forest LTER site, Petersham, Massachusetts, United States -... | ecosystem: Environmental > Terrestrial > Soil > Temperate forest >...
CTGCGACATTTAGGAATTCGATAATTATTTGGAAACAATTTTTAATGATTCAAAGCATTGTGAATTTTTATGAATTTCATCATCTCTCTCGTATAGCCCATCGTTTAAACGATGGGCTATGAATCAGCAAAGGTTATCATCTAAAAGAATCTTTCTTTTATGCAGAGTATGCTACTAAGCTACTAAGGTTTTCTTCCCGTATGGTTCCATTAATATTTGTCTTATCTTATGAATGCTATTAACCATTCTGCGGCAAATGCTTCGAGCTATTCCATACCGTTACCGGGTCCTTGCCTTGCTTTGCTCTTTAACAACACTCACCTATCTTGATCGTATTTGTATTTCCATCGTTGGAGTAAGAATAAAATCGGAGTTTCATCTCAACAATGAACAATTTGGTTGGGTGCTGGCATCATTTGCATTGGCCTATGCATTATTTGAAATTCCTTCCGGTATGCTTGGAGATCGGATTGGTGCTAAAGCTGTTTTTATCCGTATTGTTTTATTATGGTCGTTGTTTACTGCATTAACTGGTTTCGCAACAGGACTTATTTCATTGTTGATCATCCGCTTTTTATTTGGTGTTGGAGAATCAGGTACCTATCCGAATAGTATAATTGTAGTTTCACGCTGGTTCCCCGCCAATGAAACAGGGCGTGCCTTAACATGGGTAGGACTTGGCCAGCAAATTGGCTCTGCCATTGCGCCGCTTGTTATTATTCCTTTAGCGGCTGTCTATGGTTGGCGCATGCCATTTTTTGTCAATGCAGCGATTGGAGTAGTGTGGGTGTTGATCTGCTATTTGTGGTTCAAAGATCTGCCTTCACAAATGAAAAATATTTCTGAAAGAGAAAAACTTAAAATAGAATTGAATTGCCGTCATAACAAACAAGAACATCTTATACCCTTGAAATTTATTTTCGGCAACCGCACATTATGGGCTTTAATGTTGATGTATTTCTGTTTTCAATTTGCAAACTATTTTTTTGTTGCCTGGATGCCCGTCTATTTACAGGAAGGAAGACATTTTTCAGAGGCTCAAACAAAACCGATCATCTTTACTTTATTCATGGCTGGGATCATCGGTTTATTAGCAGGAGGATTTATTACTGACTGGCTTGTAAGGAAAAAAGGACTTCGGTTTGGGAGACGCCTCGTTGGTATGACCGGCATGGGCATGTGTGGACTATTGATCCTGATGGCAGCAATTATAAAACAAAATAACATTGCTGCTTTTTGTCTTATGGCAGCAAACGGTTTCTTTGCTTTTGGTGTGATGTCATCCTTTGCAGTGTGCTCAGATATTGGCCGTAACAATAGTGGCACCGTTACCGGTGCCATGAATTTTTCCGGCCAGATGGGTGCTTTTTTTCTCGCTATTGTCTTTGGAAAGATTGCAGAAGTAACGCATAATTTCAAGTATCCTCTTCTTGTAGTTACAAGTGTATTATTTATCGGTTGTTTACTTTGGCTGGTAATTGATCCGCTTCGGCAATTAACTATGTTCAACGAAGAAGAGACTGATAGCAAACAAGAAATAATTTAGCCTATAGCCTGGCTTGTACGAATACAAACCAGGCAATTTCAGACTTGTTTCTCCCACAATTTTTCCGGAAAGCTTTACATCAACCTAAGCCAATGAATGAATTTCCCCTACAATGACATTGTGTACTTCCTGTATATCTGGTTCCCCGGGATTTGCACCTAATGCCTGCATAATGGGTAATAGTGTTGCACCGAAGGCCTGGAAATCTTCCATGTTATCCCAGACATCAGTTACCTGCACACTGTTGGGATCGCCATAACATACATGATGGCTTCTTCCTTTGGGAGATCCTGCACCGGCAGCTTCTAATTGTTTAACTACTTCATTGTAGGTGGCAAGAGGAAAGCCCGAAGGCTTAAAATTAAAAACTAGTGACATAAAAAGATGGTTTTAGTGAAAAAGAAAGGTAAGCCATTTGCGAAACTCCTGATATTTTTTTTGCAACAATTTTCTTTTCACCGGGGTTGGCTATTGAAAAACTTAACCAACCCGTTATTGATGAAGAAGATATTTCTTTAATAGCTCAATACCTTTTTTCACTTCTTCTCTGCCTTTCGATTCAATACCATACCACCCCTGATAACCGGAATCACGGCAAAGTCTTATCATATTCGCTGTTAGCTCTTCAGTAGGCTGATTGCGATACGACATGCCCTTTGCATAAGGCAATGTCTTTTGCAGGTAGGTATAGTTATCAAATTCATCAGAAGGATTTCGCCAGTCAGGATAGGTTCCAAACGCAGGGTTATTTATTTTTTTTATTAACGATATCATCCAATCAGGATCGTTGGATACTCCGCCATGATTTTCTATGACAATATTAATATTCGCCGGCCTGGCATATTCTAAAAGCATGTTATAGGATTCATCGGCCCATTCAAGCGCTTGCTGCCTGTCGACATTCTCCGGCCCGCGGCAGTTTGTGCGCACCGCATGACACCCGAGATATTGCGCTATATCAACCCATTTCCTGTGATTGATCTCAAACTGCTTACGACCTCCTTTTGTGTCAGCACATCCATCGCCTTCCTCATCGACCATGATCAGTATCATTTTCACTCCATGATCATCTGCATTCTGTTTTAATTTTTTCAGATAACTTTCTGTAGGAGCTTCAAAAAGTGTGTTTACAAATTCGATCCCGTTAAGATCAAAATCTTCACGGGCTATTCGCGGAAAGTCAAGATTTTTCCATTTACCGGCCCTGATCTCTTCCACCAATGCCCATTCTGCAAGTGATATATCATTTTTTGCTGTCTGTGAAGATGCCATAGAATTTATTTTTATTTCTCAACTAAGATATTTTCTTTCCTTAATAACGGGTACTAAACTGCCGGGTTTTCTTTTCGCTATAATTTCTGCAGCTCCTGGATTTTTTCGATCTTGTAATTATAGGCCTTGCTGCTAAGCCGTATCAACCATTGTTTGTTCTGAGAATAAACTTTAATAAAACAAGCACCATAGTATAAAATAAATGATGAGTAAAAAACAAAAAGTAATAACAACACAATCGAGGCCGAAGATCCGTACAAACGACCAACTTGACTATTTACCAGCAAATAATGCAATAATAATCTTCCGGCAGTAAATAAAACTCCCGTTATTAATCCGCCGATAAGAGATGCTTTCCATGAAGGCTTCCCATCCGCCAGGAAACGGAATAAGAGAATGAACCAGACGGACACGACGAGTGCACCGACTACTTCATTCAATACAGTTTTAAAATAAATACCATCTTCCTTCCATAATTCATTAAAATAATTTCGGGCTATGGCCCCAAGGCTGTCAAAGAGAAGATCGGCAAAGAACAAAATACCGATCAGCATGATCACAATAAACGACCGCACCCGTGTGCTTAAGCTGAAAAGAATTCCGGGTCTTTCTTTTACACCAATCTGCCAAATTTGATTCGTGGAGTTTTTTATAATAGAAAATAAAGTAGTGGCTACAAAAAGAAGAAACACAAACCCAAACACAATAACGTACCAATTGTTGCTAAACCCGCGAATACTTCTAATGACCTGCCGAACCTGCTCAGCACCGTCTTTACCTAATGTATTTGAAATGCGTTCCAGCAGTCCACGGCCAATGATGCGCCTGTCCATAAATAAACCAAATAACTGTGCCAGTATAAAAACAATAGGCGGTAATGCAAAGGTGGTAAAAAATGCCGTCGCTCCGGCCATGCGTAATGGATCATTTTTCCTGAATAATGACACTGCATCACGAAGACTTATTATTAATAACAGCAACTCATGTCGCAATGATTTTTTTTCTCGCATGAACAACAAAGATATGCTGCGCGATAAATCCGTGTCACAGTCGTTCCATTTATCTTTATTTCATGAAATACCGTTTGCTTATTATGGCATTGTTTGCATTTTAATGTTCGTCATCACTGTGAGGGGTAATTCAATTTATGAATCAGGTCAGCAGATCGGTCATTTCAAAATAAATGAAATTTCATGGTACAAATTTGTTTAGCTTCATCCAGTTAATGCAACTTATAAACCATTCTTCTTTTGTACCGGGAATGTGTAATCCGAAACCATGACCACCATGTTCGTACAGATGCAATTCAGCCTGCACTTTATTTTTTAGTAATGTTTGATAAAAGCGAATACTGTTCTCAGGATTCACAGCATCATCGTCTGAAGCGTGGACTAAAAATGTCGGAGGTGTTTGTGGGGTTATTTGTGTCTCATTTGAAAACAGGTGTTCTAAATTTTTATCGGGACTTTTTCCGATCAAATTATCCCGCGAACCGATATGTCCGATACTATCATTAAAACTTATGACTGCATAAATAAGCAACATAAAATCGGGACGAAGATTTACACCCGCCAGCTCCCTGCGCACAGGATTAAAATGCGTGCCGGCTGTTGAGGCAAGATGTCCGCCTGCCGAAAATCCCATAATGCCGATTCTGTGTTCATTAATTCCATATTGTCTTGCATGAGTTCGCACAAACCAAATTGCCTGTTGTGCGTCCATTAAAGGAACGAACGCCTTCTTGTCCATACATTCGTCTTTTGGTAACCGATAACGGAGTACAAACGCAGTAACACCCACCTCATTAAATGCTTTTGCCACATCAGCTCCTTCATGACCTGCTGCAAGAACAGCATAACCACCACCGGGACAAATGATCACAGCAGTTCCATTCCTTTTTTCCTTCGGCACTTCATAGACAGTGAGAGTTGGTTTGCTGATATGATCAACGATCAATATACCGTCCTTATTCCAGGAAGTATCAATAAATTCATGATCCTGTTCATTACATGGTTTTGCGTTGGGAATTGAGCCATCATACAATGGCATCACCTGCTGTGCAGATAAAATGAAGGAGATCATCAGGAAAAAAATTATTGAAATCAATTTTTTCATAAGTGCTTACCCCGTAAATCTATGTTTTTCGAATATTATAATGAGATTAATTTAAAATATTTCTCAATGTCGGTTCCATATGTGATAAAGGTTTTCACATAATGCCATAGAAGCAAAACTTATATGGTAATTGACTGAGTCATTAAACTGTGAGCTACATGACCAGTATAGTCACTCGAAAAAAAACGGATATCCTCATTTACTTGCGCATGGAATTATCAAAAAATCGTTTCAAACAATCCTTAACTTTACCGGAAACAAGTTGCTATAACCGAGGTCATCGATATTGGCTAATTATTCATTCGACTGCAGTGGAACAAAAACATTATACAAACGAAAATATTACTGTTATCTGGAAACCGGCAATCTGTCAACACTCCGCTCTTTGCTGGAAAGGTTTGATCCAGGTTTTCAATCCTCAAAAAAAGCCGTGGATAAATATGGATGGAGCGACCACGGAGCGTATCATTGAACAGGTAAAAAAATGCCCAAGCGGCGCGTTGAGCTATATTCAAAATTCCGAAGAAGAGAAATCGAATACTGCATCATAGTCGGTTTTTAAATCATAAAAAAATATGTGCCTGCACTTAAATTTTTGAACACAGAAAATTTTGATCAAACCCGGCTTTAGATTATACATTTACGAATTATTGTTTATAATGCTTTTATTAAACTTCAGGCCTTTTCCTTTTCTTTCAACCGGGCGATTAAATTTGAGAAGAATGACTGAAGAAGACGGAGAAGAAATTTTTTTTCTCCGATCTGATAAAAAGATGCTGCAATACCTTGACCGGGATCCCGCAAAATCAATTGATGAAGCCTTAAAGTGGTTGCAAATGATAAACGAAGGCATTGACGGTGATCAATATATTGCATGGGGAATTGAGTTAAAGAACAATCCTGAACTCGTCGGCATCATTACTTTCTGGAATATAAAAAAAGAACATTATCGCGCAGAGATCGGGTATTCTTTACATACTCATTACCAGGGAAAGGGACTGATGCGGGAGGCCGTTGCCAGGGTACTTGAGTATGGTTTCAAAGTCATGAAACTTCATTCGGTTGAAGCTAACGTAAACCCTGCCAATGAAGCATCCATAAGACTTTTGGAACGAAGCAATTTTATTCGGGAGGCTTACCATAAAGAAAATTATTATTACAACGGTAAATTTTTTGATTCAGCAATCTATTCGCTTCTGACTCCGTTTAGAGAGCCTTAATCAACGGTTTATAGCCCGGTAAGTGTTGATTTCTAAGTGTTCAGAATACATTTGAAACAAAACCTTATTTTTGGTGGCTTTTTTAAATAAAGGGTAAATTTTCTGCCAGTTATATGAAAGGAAAGAAGATTATTTTAAACAAAACTTAATAAGATTTGAGAAAAGTTGAAAAAAAAGTAACAAGAATCGGAGTAATGACATCAGGCGGAGATGCGCCCGGTATGAATGCGGCAATACGAGCTGTAGTACGTACGGGACTTTATAATGGTTTGGAAGTATACGGTATCATGAGAGGATACCAGGGAATGATCGAAGATGATATCGCAAAACTTGAATCACGTTCAGTTGCAAATATTATCCAGCGTGGCGGAACAATTCTAAAAACAGCCCGTTGCAAAGAATTTTTTGAATATGAAGGCCGCAAAAAAGCATATGAGAACCTAAAGAAAAACGAAATAAATGGCCTTGTTATAATCGGTGGTGATGGATCTTTTCGCGGAGCTGTTAAATTCAACGAGGAATTTGATATTCCCTGTATTGGAATCGCCGGAACTATTGACAAGGATATTCACGGCACTGATTTTACAATTGGTTTCGATACGGCTGTTAATACAGCCGTAGAAGCTATTGATAAAATCAGAGATACCATGGATGCACATGACCGCATTTTCGTTATTGAAGTGATGGGACGTGATGCAGGTTATATTGCTTTGCACAGCGGCATTGCTACGGGCGCTGAGAACATTTTGATTCCCGAAAGAAAAACGGATATTGATGAACTTTTAAAAGGTCTGCAGGAAACAAAAAGAAGAAAAAAATTAGTCAACCTTATTGTAGTTGCAGAAGGAGAAAATTTTGGGGGAGCCGGTGAGGTGCAAAGGAAAATATTGGAAGAAATTCCCACGGCCGAAATCAGAGTTTGTATCCTGGGACACATTCAGCGGGGAGGTTCGCCTTCGTGCCTGGATAGGTTATTGGCAAGCAGAATGGGTTATCATGCTGTAGAATGCTTAATGGAGGGAAGGTATAATGTCTTTGTAGGCATCCTTAACAATAAAATGCATTATATACCACTTCAAGACGCAGTAAAAACGAAAGGAAAAATAGGCGACGAATGGATGAAAATTGTAAAAATCCTGGCAAGCTGATCACTGCCTGTTGTTCTTTAATTCAAAGAATAATGATTTGTATTCAGCAAAGCTGTATCGCATACTAACGTTTCAGTTAGCATTTCCGCCGAAACGTCGGGAACTATTCCCGCTTTCGGTTCCTGGTTCAACTATTATTAAAAAAACGAGAATTAAAAAATTTTCCGCAGATCATGACTAGAAATTTAGAAAAGTACCTGTATAAACAAATGGATAAGGAAGCGGCAGTTGAGCATACTTTTCATCGCACAAAAATTGTTGCTACTGTCGGTCCTGCCTGTGATACTTATGAAAAGCTTCTTGAACTTGTCCGGGCGGGCGTGAATGTTTTCCGCTTAAATTTTTCTCATGGCTCTCATGAAGACAAAAAAAAGATCATCGATTTTATACGAGAGTTAAATGTGAAAGAACCGTATAATATTTCTACCCTGGGTGATCTGCAGGGACCCAAGCTTCGTGTGGGTGAAATTCAAAATGGTTCAATGGAAATAGTGGCCGGAGATGTGCTGACGTTTACAAATGAAAAACTCGTTGGTACAAAAGAAAGGATCTATGTTTCTTATCCTAACCTTCATAAGGATGTAAAGATCGGTAATACGATCATGATTGATGATGGCAAGCTGGAGGTGAAAGTATCAAAGATCTTAAAGAATAATGATGTGCAGGTGGTGGTAACGCTTGGAGGACCTCTTTCTTCAAACAAAGGAGTTAATCTTCCGGATACAAAAATCTCGTTGCCGGCTTTAACAGAGAAAGATCTTGTTGATCTCGATTTCATCATAGAGCAAAAACTCGATTGGGTTGCTCTTTCCTTCGTTCGCAGTGTGAAGGACATAATGATCCTTCGAAATAAGCTGGTGGCAGCGAAGAGCAAGTCGAAAATCATTGCAAAAATTGAAAAGCCAGAAGCTCTTCAGAATATCAGGGATATCATCATCGAGTCTGACGGCATTATGATCGCACGCGGTGATCTCGGAGTCGAGCTGCCTATTGAGCAGGTACCACTTATTCAAAAACAACTTATACGTAAATGTCTTCACCGTGCAAGGCCGGTAATCGTAGCCACTCAAATGATGGAAAGCATGATCGAACGTACAAAGCCTAACCGCAGTGAAATAACTGATGTAGCCAATGCAGTGCTGGAAGGAACAGATGCGGTCATGCTGAGTGCTGAAACAGCAACAGGTCAGCATCCCGTACTTGTGGTTGAGACAATGAGAAAAATAATTATGGAAGTTGAGCGAACAGACTATCGCTATAATCTTGAAGAAGTTTTACAGCCACAACCTCATTCTCCATCTTTTCTAAGTGATGCTATTTGCTATAATGCATGTAACCTGGCAAAAGATTGTAATGCCGATGCCCTGATTGGAATGACTCAAAGCGGCTACACTGGTTTTATGCTGAGCAGTTATCGTCCAAAATCTCCACTTTACATTTTTACCAAGGAAAAAGCACTTGTCAACCAATTAAGCTTAAGCTGGGGCGTTCGTGCCTTTTATTATGCCGAGGAGGAAAGTCTCGATGGTATTTTCCATGACCAGATCGACATTTTAAAAGAACGTGGGTTTTTGAAAATCGGAAACGTTGCGGTAAGCACCGGAAGCACACCGGTTCATTTACACTTGCCAACAAACGTTTTAAAAATTACGAAGGTCGAGTAGAGAGTTCCGGAGTTCCATGAGTTCACAAAGTTCAAAGTTAGATTTGATTTCTTTCAACTTTTGAAACTATGGAACCTGTTGAACCCTTGAACTCATTTCCAAGTGGAAATAATTATTCCCTCAATCACACAGCCGAAAATATTGTAGAAGCTATTGATAGCAGAAAGAGCCATGGGCCTCTTTTCATAGTTAGAATTTATGAAAGGCAAGATGTAAGTTATTTGAACGATTCTAAAAACCTTTGGAAATTATTATTATTGCCAACAACAACATCATTATGCTTCATTTTGCTGTGAATGAAAATAAGCCTGTTACTTTTTAGATCGCTTGCAGTAATATCAACATCTTGTTTCTGAACATATTTCCATTTCCACGCATCCATATCCATCATTAAATCTTTTGAGTTTTGCATAGTGCCGCTGCTATCTGTATAAATATTTATCATTTTACAAGATGAATGTTGTTTCAAATACATAGTGAACTTTTCCTGCTGACCGTACAATGCATCAAACAATAAAATTCCTTTGCATGCATAAGATGAATTCAATAATAAATAACTCATTACTCTGTATGCCCCGCTATGCCCTGCATACATTAAATCGAATGAATGATTAGTCGATGAAATAATTTTTTCTTTCGATAAAAATTGCAATACATCTTTCATAAATAAATTAAAAACACCGGCTTTTTCAAACTTGCCGCCATAGCTATCGGGAGAATTTTTGGGTCCTTCAGGAAAAATAAAAATGGCATTCAAATGTGCGGCATCAAACTGTTCTTTCAATTTATATTCAATCAGCGCCGAATCAATATTATTACTCCACCCATGAAACCAAAAGACAAAATGAAAAGGTTTTGTTTTATAAAAATACGCCGGAACAAAAATGTATGCACTATTGTCGCTGTAGTGTTCTGCTGCAATATATGTTTTATTGTCGTACACTCTTGGCTCTGCATTTCTTAACGAATCAGGGAACATGGAATTGGCACTTATAATGCGAAAAGACTTGCCGGTGTTGGTTTGAGCAAATGATGTGATTATAAAGCTTGTTAGCAGCAATAATAAAATTGTTTTCATACTGTAAGCCCCCCTTATTTTAGGGCCAGTTTGAATTAGAGTTTTCTAAATTAATCATATTTTATAATCTTATTTTGAGCAGTAAATGTTACGTTACCGCATACGTGCAGACAGAGTATGCAAACCATCTGAAGGTGCTGTGATCAAAAGTTATGGTTCTGAAAGTTCAGATAAAGATGTCGTATAAACAGTACTTGTTAGTTGAATTATTTTGGCCAAACAGAAATAATAATTCCGGCAATCACACAGCCGAAAATATTGTAGAAGCTATTGATCGCGGAAAGAGCCATTGGCCTTTTCTCGTATAAATATGAATTGCAAATAGTAGCTGCCGAAAAACAAACACCTGCAATCAATCCAACTTTACATCCTGTCATCCATCCACCCGGCCCACCAATACGCGAAATAAATAAAGCGAGACCAATAGTTGTCACAAGTATCGTTATAAACGAGGTGATCATAATTCCGGCAAGGCCTTTTTTCCCGTCAGGATTATTCATATTTACTCCCGCTGCCTTGATCCACGCATTTCTAAATATGCCCGAATACCAGATAGCACCTAAAAAAAAGTAAGCAAGTGCGCCAACTAAAACGGCAAGCCAGTTAATGTGGGAGAAAAGATTTGAGTTCATGGTATTAGTTTTGGTTATTTTAAATTAAAAAGTCAAAATTCAAAAGTAAAAATATCCCCTACATGCAAATTCAAAATCCATAAGAAATCACTCTTTATGGATTTTTTACTTTTTACTTTTTAATTTTTACTTAATCGTAAGGTACAAATAATTTTTAATGGAAAGATCACAGTTCTTTTATCATGATATTTCTGAACCAGACCATGAAGCCATGATCCTGTAAAGAAATACGTCCTTTTTTAAAAGTTCCAAAGCCAGGCATGGATTTAAATTTACTGCCGGCTACGAGTTTATTCCAGTTATCATCCCACATAGTAGTGGATACAACATTTTCTCCGTTTAAATAAAGATCAAGCTTACCATTTAGAATTTTTATTTCAACCTGGTTCCACTCTCCTACCGGTTTTACGGTTTCCTTTTTGCAAGCAATAAGATCATAAAGATCACCGGCATGGTGCTTATAAATTTTGCCATCCTCATTTCTTTCATTATCTAATACCTGCATCTCGGGACCCGTATTCCAGGGATATTTATATTTTACAGAATCTTCATGCACATTGAACATGATACCACTATTTCCGCCTGGCGAAATTTTCCATTCGAGCTTAAGATCAAAATTCTCATACTCTTTATCCGTCACAATATCTCCTCCATTTGCGATTTGCCAACTATTCTTCATTGAAGTGTCGAGATATAATGTCCCATCGGCTACTTTCCATGCTGTACCCGCAGCAGCCCCTCCATACTTGTGCCAGCCATTTGTAGACTTTCCATCGAATAAAGAAACCCATCCGTTTGCCTGGGCCTGGGATGAACTTGTGACGAAAATAAAAATGGAACCCGCTAAAATCTTTTTCATTGAACTTATTTTTTGAGTAAAAGAATATAACGCACCATCGCTTCTGCATCTTCTTTTGAAACCGCCGGATGTGGCGTCATCATGATTTGACCCCATACTCCACTACCACCAGCCATTATTTTTTGAGCCAAATGAGTGACGATTGTGTCAGGCATGCCCGCATATTTATTGGCTACTTCCCGGTAAGGCGGCCCTGTAAGTTTATCATCAATCTGGTGACAGGTAAAGCAATCACTTTTTGATACCAGTTCCAATCCCTTTTGATAAGCAGGATCTTTTGTGATGTCAGCAGTTTTTGGTTCTTCTGTCTTTGTTTTTGATTCGTTGCCGCCGCAGGCAGCAAGCAGGCAAGCAGCTAAAAAAGAAAAGAGAACTTTTTTCATTAATTATAATTTGATTTTGATATAAAGTTATTTATCCAATCCCAAAACAGAACGATTTAATTTTTCATCACTGCCTGCACTGGCAAAATCATCAAATGCTTTTTCAGTGACGCGAATAATATTGTTTTTAATAAATACGGCTCCTTCTTTTGCACCATCCTCAGCATTTTTAATACAGCATTCCCATTCTAAAACGGCCCATCCTTTATAATCATATTGAGCTAACTTACTAAAAATCGATTTGAAATTTACCTGACCGTCTCCCAAAGAACGAAATCTTCCTGCCCGATCGATCCAATTTTGATAGCCGCCGTAAACACCCTGCTTACCCGTTGGATTAAATTCGGCATCCTTTACATGAAACATTTTTATGCGCTCATGATAATTATCGATGTATTCAAGATAATCGAGGCATTGCAAAACAAAATGTGAAGGATCGTATAATAAACATGCCCGTGGATGATGATTCACTTTATCTAAAAACATTTCGTAAGTAATGCCATCATGCAGATCTTCACCCGGATGTATTTCATAACAAACATCTACACCATTTTCATCAAATACATTTAAAATAGGAGTCCAGCGATTGGCTAACTCTTTAAACCCTGTTTCAACAAGGCCTGATGGTCGTTGAGGCCAGGGGTACATAGTTGGCCATAGTAATGCACCACTAAATGTTGCATGAGCATTTAATCCTAAATTTTGCGAAGCCTTTGCTGCCCATTTCAATTGTTGCACTGCCCATTCTGTTCTTGCTTTTGAATTTCCATGAACAGATGACGGAGCAAAACCATCAAACAAACTATCATAAGCCGGATGGACAGCAACCAACTGTCCCTGCAAATGAGTAGAAAGTTCTGTGATTTGCAAACCACATTCATTAATGGTGCCTTTCAATTCATCAGCATATGTTTTACTTTCAGCTGCTTTTTGCAAGTCAATACATCTTGCATCCCAGGTTGGAATTTGTACCCCCACAAAACCAAGACTTTTTACCCATTGACAAATTGATTTCAACTCATTGAATGGTGGTTGGTCACCCATGAATTGAGCTAAAAAAATCGCAGGGCCTTTAACTGTTGTCATAGAGATATATGTTGATATTATTATTTCATGTTTATACAACAAACTCCGTCCATTTTTTATTCGATTGACCCGATGCCACTACATTTTCGATAAACGCCATTCCTCTTATACCTTCTTCTACCCGCGGAAAATCGAGCATTTCTTTTGTAGCTTCTTTACCCGATAATTTTGAAGAAAGGGTAAGAGCAAAATTTCTATAAATATTGCCAAATGCTTCAAGATATCCTTCCGGATGACCACCTGGAGTGCGACAGTTCTGAACAGCAAAACTACTGAGGCGATCTCCATAATTTCCACCAGCCCTTAATACCTGCGTCGGCTGATCAAGCCATTTTACTAATAAAGTGTTTGGTTCATGTTGCGCCCATTCAATACTACCTTTTTCGCCATAGATGCGAATCTTTAGTGCGTTCTCCTCGCCTGCTGCCACCTGTGATGCCATCAATACTCCCGCGGCACCATTATCAAATTTTAATAATACATTACCATCATCATCAAGAGCACGGCCTTCAACCATAATATTCAAATCAGCACAGAGATGAGTGATCTTTAATCCTGAAATATATTCAGCCAAATGCGCAGCATGTGTACCAATATCACCCATGCATCCGCTCTTTCCGCTTTTTTTTGGATCGGTTCTCCAGGCAGCTTGTGCATTTCCCTCCCGCTCAGACAATTTACTTAACCATCCCTGGGGATATTCAACCCATATCTTTCTTATTTTACCAAACGCACCACCCTGTACCATTGCGCGGGCCTGCTTCACTAATGGATACCCGGAATAAGTATGTGTTAAACATAACAACAATCCTGTTTCATCTACTCTTTTCTTCAATTGTTTTGCTTCGTCCAGTGTAAATGTTATCGGTTTTTCAATCACAACGTTGAAACCATTATCCAATGCTGCCATTGCCGGCGCGAAATGTGCAAAGTTGGGTGTAACGACTGTAATAAAATCTATACGTTTATCTGCCGGCATTGATGATTCTTTTTTTATCATATCTGTGTAATCAAGATAGATCCGGTCTTCAGCAAGAAACAATGACTGACCGGAATCTTTTGCAATCTCAGGATTAATACTGAGGGCACCACATACCAACTCGATCTGTCCATCCATATTGGCAGCAATGCGATGAATGGCACCGATGAAAGCATCTTTGCCTCCACCAATCATTCCCATTTTTAATTTTCTGTTTATCATCTTAATGGTTTATGTAAATTTATTTCATCAACATGAATCGAAAATGTATTTTTAAAAATAGTACATTTAGTTTTTCTAACCTCATCTACAAAGTAACGATATGCAAGCCGTAAACCGCAAACAGCTGTTTTTAGCCAGCCGCATTGCTCTTATTTTTACTGCAATGACCTTTGCTTTTCGTGCAGGTCTTACCAAAGTTTGGCATGATGAATTTGTTTTGACAAACGAACAACTTGGATGGATTTTCAGTCCTGCATTTTATGGTTTCACACTGGCCATGATTTTTGGCGGCCCGTTATGTGATTTGCTGGGAATGAAAAGATTACTTGTTTTAGCTTTTATCGGGCATATTGGAGGAGTGATCATTTATCTTTTTTCAAAAGATGCCACCATGTTATTCATTGGCACTTTATGTATCGGCATTGGAAATGGAATGGTAGAAGCAGCCTGCAATCCGTTAACTGTAAGCCTGTATCCTGAAAATAAAACCATGATGCTTAATCGCTTTCATGTTTGGTTTCCGGGAGGCATTGTGATCGGAAGTTTGATATCTTATCTGGTCATTGACAAATTACACCTTGACTGGCGCATCCTGATCTCTGTTTTATTTCTTCCTGCTATAATTTATGGAATAATGTTTTTTAAGTTGAAGCTCCCCCAAACTGAAAGAGTTACCAGGGGAGTGAGTACAGCGAAAATGTTTTCGTCCTGTCTTAGTCCTTTATTTATTATTATGATTGCCTGCATGTTCTTAACAGCAGCAACGGAATTAGGAACCAATCAGTGGCTTCAATCTCTTTTGGAAGGCGCCGGTATCTCAGGCATTCTTGTATTGGCATTTATTAATGGCATCATGGCAATAGGAAGATCATTTGCGGGGCCTGTAGTACACAGGCTAAACCCAAATGGTATGCTGATCTTGTCTGCATTATTTGCGGGTATTGGCCTGGTATTGTTAAGTTATGCAAGTGGCTATGCAGCCTTTGGTGCGGCAGCAGTGTTTGCAGTCGGTATTTGTTTTTTTTGGCCAACAATGCTTGGCTTTGTTTCGGAATATTTACCGAATACCGGTGCAATGGGTCTTTCATTAATGGGTGGTGCGGGAATGTTTTCAGTTTCGCTTGTGCTCCCAATAATGGGCCATTGGTTTGATGAAGCAAAAAATACTGCTATTGCTGCCGGGACCAATGTGGCAAAAGCAGAAGCCGCAGCAGGCTCAGCAACATTCATGAAAGTAGCCATCATGCCAGCCATCGTTTTTGTAGTTTTTATTTTCATTTATTTGGCAAGAAGAAAACACTATCAAAGAAACGAAGTTGTCAGCCCGGCATAAAATTTACTAACCAAAATAAATATTTTGAAAACAACAATAAGAGTACAGTTATCTGCCATGATGTTCCTCGAATTTTTTATTTGGGGTTCATGGTATACGACGATTGCTGTTTATATGACCAAACACGATATGGCTAATTTAACACATTGGGCGTTTACGGTTAACCCCATTGCAGCCATCATCGCTCCTTTTTTTATAGGATTAATTGCAGACAGGTATTTCGCCACAGAAAAAGTATTGGCGATTTTGCACATCCTGGGAGCTGTATTTATCTTTTTAACCCCGTTTGCAACTGGTAATCCTATCGTTTTTATTCTCTTGTTACTGGCATATAATATATGCTACATGCCCACTATAAGTTTAGCGAATACGGTGTGTTTTCATATTATGCCGGACCAGGAAAAACAATTTCCATTAATACGCGTATTTGGAACAATAGGATGGATCATTGCAGGTTTAATAATAAGTTTTGTGCTTAGCAATTTTGTGGCATCAGGTGCAAAGGCAGAAGAAACCAGGATGCCATTGTTCCTTGCAGCAGCAGCGAGTCTTGTATTGGGACTATACAGTTTTACATTGCCACATACGCCACCACCTGCAAAAGGGAAAAAAGTATCAGCCCGAAGCATTATCGGTGTTGATGCTCTTAAACAGCTTGGCAGTCGTTCATTTTATATTTTTTTACTTAGTTCATTTTTAATATGTATCCCTCTTGCTGCCTATTACAATTTTACACAGGTATTTTTAGAAAGCGCAAAATTCAAAAACATTGCTGCCACACAAACTATTGGCCAGGTCTCTGAGACCTTGTTTATGTTATTAATGCCCTTATTCTTTATACGACTTGGTGTAAAATGGATGCTGGCTGCCGGCATGCTTGCCTGGGCACTTCGTTATTCGCTTTTTGCTTTGGGTGCACCTGATCTGGTTAGCTGGATGATAGTTACCGGTATTGCATTGCATGGAATATGTTATGATTTTTTCTTTGTGGCAGGACAAATATATGTTGACAAAAAGGCAACTGCTCAAATACGAGCGCAGGCGCAAGGACTTATAATTTTTGTTACATATGGCGTAGGAATGCTTGTAGGAGCCCAAATCGCCGGAACAGTATACGACAGTTTCTTAGGAAGTGAGAAATCTCTCACACTACTGCAATGGCAAAGCTTTTGGTGGATTCCGGCCGCATTTGCAGTTATAGTTCTTATAATATTTGTCTTGTTATTTAGAGAAAAGCGTTCAATCAGTCCTGTTAAAGAAAATACGGTGGCAATGGTATAATTGAATTTGGAAACATTATTTAATTATATTCCCTAATTTTAAAAACTCATTTAGCGGAACATAGAATTAATGAAATTTTTACCCTGGTTTTGTTAAACGCTTGCTGTACATGAAAAAAACAAATAGAAGAGAAGCTTTGAAATATCTTGCTCTAAGTTCTATTGCTGTTGGTGCCGGCGGATCTGCATCCTTCGCAGAAGCCGTAACTGAAGATTATAAATTGAAGGGTAGTATCCATCACTCTGTTTGTCCCTGGGCTTATAATTTTTTAACGCTGGATGAACTATGCCAGCTCGTAAAAAAAATTGGTTTTAATGCTATTGACCTGCTCGCGCCAAAGGATTGGCCGGTTGCTCAGAAATATGGCATTGACAGCTCCATGTGTTATATCGCCGGTAAAGTAAGTTTAACCGATGGTTTCAATAATAAAAATTTTCATGAGCAGTTAATAAAAGATTACCTGGAAGTGATCCCGCTGATGGCAAAAGCCGGTTATAAAAACCTGATTTGTTTCAGTGGCAGCAGAAACGCAATGGATAATGAAACGGGTTTAAAAAATTGTGTCGAAGGTTTGAAACAGGTATTGCCATTAGCAGAAAAAAATAATGTGATCCTTCTCATGGAACTTTTGAACAGCAAAGTGGATCATAAAGATTATATGTGTGATAAAACCGCCTGGGGTGTGGAACTGGCAAAAAGAATCGGCTCACCCAATTTTAAATTACTGTACGATATTTATCATATGCAGATCGACGAAGGCGATGTGATCAGAACGATAAAGGATAACCACCAATATATTGGACATTATCATACGGGCGGAGTGCCGGGAAGACATATCATTGATGAAACACAGGAATTGTACTATCCGGCGATCATGAGAGCAGTCGTGGAAACAGGATTTACTGATTATGTGGCGCAGGAATTTGTTCCAACAGGTACCAATGAAGAAAAAATTGAACAGTTGAAAAAAGCGATTAAGATTTGTGATGTGTAATCGCGGTGAGTTGTGAGTGGTCAGTAGTGAGTGAGCATCGGATTGCTACGGTTATTTAAGTTTAATCGGGAAGCGGGTAAATGCTCCGCAGGAGCAAAATATTAGTAGCAACGGGTTAAACCCGTTGAAAAAGATAGGAAGTGATGGGGAACCCCGAGGGGTTCAATGTTTTGTTGAATAGAATTATTGCAGTACAAGTGAGTGTCCAACGGACTCCTTCGGAGACACAACAGGCGTTGAACAGAATTACAGGAGCGGGTATAAAAATTCAAAATTAATTCAAAATGAGAATGGATATTGTGACAAGAAACCAATGACCAGCAAATAGCAACCTGCTTTCGCTAAAGCTACGCAGGCAAACAGGAAACGAAAACAATAACAATAAACATACTCTATGGCAGATAATTATGATGCAATTGTAATTGGTTCGGGCATCAGCGGCGGTTGGGCTGCAAAAGAATTATGCGAAAAAGGATTGAAGGTATTAATGCTCGAACGCGGTCAGGACATTGTACATATAAAGGACTATGCTGACAGCAATAAACCTGAGTGGGAATATCCTCACCGCGGCAGCCGTACACAGCAAATGATAAAAGATTATCCTGTTCTGAAACGGGACTACCCTTTAAATGAAAGAAGTCTTTCCTTTTGGGCAAGTGATAAAGATTGTCCTTACACAGAAGTAAAAAGATTTGACTGGTTTCGGGGCTATCATGTCGGTGGTCGCTCTTTGATGTGGGGAAGACAAAGTTATCGCTGGAGTGATTTTGATTTTGAAGCTAACGCAAAAGATGGAATTGCTGTCGACTGGCCGGTCCGGTATAAAGAAATTGCTCCCTGGTATGATCATGTTGAATCATTTGCCGGGATCAGCGGATCGATCGAAGGATTGCCACAATTACCGGATGGAAAATTCCTGCCTCCAATGGATCTGAATTGTGTTGAAAAAGATATGGCATCGAAACTCAAAGAAAAATATGAACACAGAAGACTTATCATTGGCCGGTCAGCTAATCTTACTAAAGCAAAACCTGATGAAAGTCGCCAATGTAATTTCAGAAATATGTGTGCGAATGGTTGCCCCTTCGGTGGTTATTTCAGTACGCAATCCTCTACATTGCCGGCAGCAAGAAAAACAAATAATCTTACACTGCAACCTTTCTCTATCGTAACTAAAATTATTTATGATAAAGACAAAAAGAAAGCTACTGGTGTAGAGGTGCTCGATGCAAATACTAGCAAAACCTATGTCTATAATTCAAAAATAATTTTCGTCTGTGCCTCTACTTTAAATTCTGCATGGGTGTTAATGAACTCTGCAACGGATGTATGGCCCGATGGTTTAGGCAGCAGCAGTGGCGAGCTGGGGCATAATTTAATGGATCATCACCTGGGCGTGGGTGCCGGTGGTGAAATGGAAGGCTATGAAGACAAATATTATTATGGCTTTCGCCCAAATGGTTTTTATATTCCTCGTTATAGAAATTTCTTTGGCGATAAACGGGATTATATCCGTGGCTTTGGTTATCAGGGAGGAGCCAGCAGGCAGGGATGGAGTCATGATATAGCCGAATTAAATATTGGTGGCGATTACAAAGAGGCAATATCACAACCTGGTCACTGGAGTGTCGGCATGGGCGGCTTTGGTGAAACGCTGCCGTACCATGACAACAAAGTAACACTTGATAAAACCAAAAAAGATAAATGGGGTTTGAATGTGTTGGCTGTTGATTGCGAGTTGAAGGACAATGAACTTAAAATGAGAAAAGACATGATGAATGATGCGCTCGAAATGCTCGAAACAGCTGGTGTGAAAAATGCAAAAGGCCGTGATGGCGATGGAACCTTAGGTCGTGGTATTCACGAAATGGGAACAGCAAGAATGGGAAAGGATCCAAAAACATCTGTGCTTAATTCACACAACCAGGTTTGGGATTGCATGAATGTATTTGTAACGGATGGCGCCTGTATGGCTTCGTCAGCTTGCCAGAATCCATCACTCACCTATATGGCGTTAACGGCACGAGCAGCAGATTATGCATTTAATGAATTGAAAAAAACGAATCTTAAATAAAAAAATAATGCCCGGCAACGATTCAACCATAGTAAATATTAACGGTAAAGGAAAAGGCCAAAATACTTTCGATGCCATTGTTATTGGTTCAGGTATCAGTGGTGGCTGGGCAGCAAAAGAATTATGCGATCATGGGCTGAAAACCCTGGTGCTTGAAAGAGGCAGAGATGTAAAGCATATAAAAGATTACCCGACGACAAGCATGAATCTATGGGATTTTCGTCACAGGGGACAAATGCCTATTAAGATTGAAAAAGAAAATCCGATTCTTTCAAGATGCTATGCATACGGAGAATCGACGGATCATTTTTTTGTAAAAGACAAAGAGCACCCTTACGTCCAGGAAAAACCGTTTGACTGGATACGTGGTTACCAGGTCGGTGGTAAATCATTATTGTGGGCAAGGGCTACTCAACGTTGGAGCAAATTTGATTTTGAAGGGCCGGCAAGAGATGGTTTCGGTGATTGGCCCATCCGTTATGACGATATGGCTCCATGGTACTCGCATGTAGAATTGTTTGCCGGGATCAGTGGTAATAAAGACGGTTTGGAAACAATGCCTGATGGAGAATTTCTTCCTCCATGGGAATTGAATTGTGTGGAAAAGGACATGCAGAAAAAGATCAATGATAGTTATAAAGACCGCACCGTGATCATTGGACGCTGTGCTCATCTGACTGAACCTAAAGAAATTCATTACCAGCAGGGACGCGTGAAATGCCAGGCAAGAGTTGTATGTGAAAGGGGTTGTCCCTTCGGAGGTTATTTCAGTTCGAATGCTTCAACCTTACCCTGGGCTGCAAAAACAGGCAATCTCACATTGATTCCTCATTCAGTTGTTCACTCAGTTATTTATGATGATAAAAAAGGAAAAGCCGTTGGTGTTAAGGTAATTAATGCCATAACAAAAGAAACTACTGAGTATTTTGCCAAAATTATTTTTGTGAATGCAGCTTGCCTGAACACAAATTTAATTCTATTGAATTCCACATCGGGTCGTTTCCCCAATGGATTAGGAAATGACAATGGGCTGTTGGGGAAATATGTTGCTTTTCATAATTACCGCGGAACGATTACTGCCAGCATGGACGGTTATCTTGATAAATATTACTACGGGCGGAAACCAACCGGCGCCATGCTTCCGAATTTCCGGAATGTTTATAAGCAGGAAATGGATTTTCTGCGTGGATACATGGTCCACTTCGGTGCATCAAGAGGTAATGCAGATGTGAAAGAAGGTGAAAATAGAATTGGCGGTGTTTATAAAGATACTCTTGCGGAAGCCGGTAACTGGGAAGTGTTCATGATGATGCAGGGCGAAACAATTCCGAAAGAAAAAAATCATGTTCGCTTAAGTACAGATAAAAAAGATGACTGGGGTATTCCGCAACTTATTACTTCTGTTGACTATGATGACAATGACGAAAAAATATTGAAAGATTTTTTGGAGCAGGGATCTGAAATGCTTGATAAAACAGGATGTAAGAATATCAATACCCGTGACAGTAAACAGGCTCCCGGTCTTGATATTCATGAGATGGGTGGTGTGAGAATGGGAAAGGATCCCAAAACATCTATGTTGAATAAATGGAATCAATTACACCATTGTTCAAATGTATTTGTAACAGATGGATCATCTATGGCTTCAACCGGTACGCAGAATCCGTCATTAACATTTATGGCTATTACGGCGAGAGCAGCCAACCATGCCGTGGAGGAATTGAGGAAAAAAACCCTGTAAATCTCCCTAAAGGGAGACTTATGAAAAGTAAAACTGAATAAACCATTTTTAATTGATTAAGAAATCACCATATAAAAGAGGAGGAATGTTCGAGGGCGCAAATCATCTTGTCTTTGAAAGTTCAAGATTTAATACTAAAAAATAATTATTAACTAAAAGCCCCCTTTAGGGGGTTGGGGGGTTATAAATATGGACAGAAGAGAATTATTAAAAATGATCGCTCTGTTAACCGGTGGTGCCGTGGTGGGTGCAGAAGTTTTTCTGACCGGTTGTAAAAACCCGGAAACAAAAACCAGCGGTTTAGCATTCAGTGACGATGATGTTCCCTATCTCGATGAAGTGGCGGAAACTATACTTCCTGCTACAAAAACACCGGGAGCAAAGGCTGCTAAAGTGGGTCAATTCATGACAGTGATCGTCAATGATTGCTATGACGAGGATGATCAGAAAACTTTCCATGATGGAATGAAACAACTGGATGATGACTTTAACAAAAAGTATGGGACTTCTTTCGTCAAGGGCACATCTCAACAACGTCACGATTTTTTAGTTGCACTGGATAACGAGGCAAAAGAACACCAGAAAAAAAGAGGAGAGTCTATGAAAGGCAAAGATCAGAAAGATAAAATGCCCAATCATTATTTTTCTCTCATGAAGCAATTGACATTGTGGGGTTATTTCACTTCCAAAGAAGGAATGACGCAGGCGCTTCGTTATAACCCGGTACCTGGCCATTACGAAGGTTGTATTGACTATAAAAAAGGTGATAAATCGTACGCTGGTCTTGGCGGTTAAAAATTTTTACTATGAACTATAAACGTAGAGAATTTTTAAAAATGGGTGGCAGTCTTGCAGCCGCTTTTGCAGCTGCGCCTTTAGCTGGTAATTTTTTTACAGAAATCGGGGAGGCTAAATTAGATAAGTTTGGTATCCAGTTATGGACAGTGAAAAACGCATTGGGCAAAGATCCGCAGGGAGCGCTGAAACAATTATCTGAAGACGGGTATAAGCAAATTGAAAGTTTTGAAGGGAGTAAGGGCATGTTTTGGGGAATGACCCCGGCGGATTTCAAAAAATATGTGGACGGTTTGGGCATGACGGCTATTTCGAGTCATTGCAATGATATCTATAAAGACAGCTTTGAAAAGAAAGCGGTCGATGCAGGTTCTATCGGGTTAAAGTATTTGATCAGCCCTTCCGAAAGTGGCTCCAAAACAATCGATGACTACAAAAAGCTTGCAGACAGGTTTAATCAATGCGGTGAGATTTGCAAAAAAAATGGTTTACAATTTGGCTATCATAATCATTCTGCTATTTTTAAACCGATAGATAACCAGGTGCCATTGGATATTTTACTGGCGAACACAAACAAAGAAACCGTGACATATGAAATGGATATTTATTGGGTAGTAACTGCAAAACAAGACCCTGAAGAATGGTTAAAAAAATACAAGAATCGTTTTCATTTGTGTCATATAAAAGATCGCATTAAAGGATCGACAGAGGAAGATGCATCCTGTATTTTGGGTAAAGGAAGTATAGATTTTAAAAAGATATTAGACACGGCAAAGGATAATGGCATGCAATATTATATTGTAGAGCAGGAGCGCTATGACAATTCTACTGAAATGGATAGTGCAAAGGCCGATGCGGAGTATTTGAAAAAGTTTAAATTTTAGAACCACGATTTATAGGATTAAATAGATTGCTTCTCAGCGGGGTCTTTTGCTGATCTTGCTGAAACTTTCAAATATCATTAGGCAAAAAGACCCCGCTGGAACCGAAATTATTTGAAAAAGTTTAAGTTTTGATTAAGAGTATCATCTCCTGGAAATCAGATGGCTTGCTTTACCTTAATCATTCATGAAAATAGCATTGACGATTTTAACGATCATTGCACTACAAACAAATTGCAGAAAACATTCAATTATTTCATTAAACCACAATAACGGCAATAAGATTATCGGGCTTCAGCCGTTAGGAGAATATGATACAAATCAGCTAACTACAGTGAGCAAAGAGATCGCTGATTTTTTTAAAACGCGTGTATTAATATTGCAGCCCATTACTATTCCACATTCATTTTATTTTGCAAACGCCGATAAATATTCTGCTGATTCGCTGATAGAATTTTTATCGAAATTTATTAATGATACAATTGTAAAAATTGTAGGGGTGACTCATACAGATATTTATACCCTGCGTAAACATTACGTTCAATTAAATAAAAAAAGATCTGTATTATATGAGTATAGAAGTATTTTTGGACTTGGATATATTGGTGGTAACACATCGGTAGTTTCTGTTTATCGATTACAGTCAAATGATAAAAGACTTTTCGATAACAGGTTAAAAAAGGTAATACTTCATGAACTGGGACATAACCTGGGATTGTCACATTGCATCGTCGACAGTTGTTTAATGTCCGAGACAAACGGTGATATTGGAAAACTCAATAAAACCGGTGGAGATTATTGCAAAAAATGCAGACGGAAACTAAACTAATCTAAGACAAAAACTTGTCCTTGCTCAAATTCCTCGACATACTTTTAACCGTTGCCCATCTTGTTTTGATCGGCTTTAATCTTCTTGGCTGGATCTGGATAAAAACACGAAAAGCTCATTTGATCACTGTTGCTGCAACCGCATTTTCCTGGTTCGTTCTTGGTATCTGGTTTGGCTGGGGCTACTGCCCAATCACTGATTGGCAATGGAAAGTGAAAGAAAAATTAGGAGAAACAGATCTTCCGAATTCCTTTATAAAATATTATGCGGATAAGATCAGCGGGAGAAATATTGATCCTTCGGTTGTTGATACCATAACCCTGGTCACTTTTTTAATCGTTATCATTGGCACTATTTATTTTAACTTTTTCAAACGAAAACATAACTCTTAACTCTGAACTCATAACTCAATTTGGCAACTATTTTGCATTATCAATTTTGTAAATCTTTCCTTATGCAAACGTTAAGTCCCGAGATCAGGTTAAAACAGGAATTGGTCAACAGCATCATGCATGGCTTTGGTATTTTGTTCGGCATCATCTCAATTCCTATTCTCATTACACTTTCCGTAAAAGGTAATAATCTGAATGGCATTATTGGTTCCAGTATTTATGGTTTTTGTTTCTTAATGGTATTTACTTTTTCCACACTGTACCACGGATTTCAACATGAGAAAGTAAAACGGGCATTAAAGATCATGGATCACATAAGCATCTACTATCTGATCGCCGGCACTTACACTCCGTTGATCCTTATCTATAATCATAATAGTTTTGGAATTACTCTTCTCTGTGTGCTATGGTCGTTGACAATTATCGGAACAATATTCAAAATTTTTTATTGCGGCAGGTGGGAAATTGTTTCTACTGCCATCTATTTATTGATGGGCTGGAGCATGCTGGCTGGTGGCAACTCGTTCTTCCTGAGAATGCCAAATTCTGTATTTCAAATGATCATTGCCGGGGGAATCATTTACAGTCTTGGCGTTATTTTTTATTTATGGGACAGGTATTTTTATAGCCATGCGATCTGGCATCTTTGTGTACTTGCAGCAGCGATTTGCCATTATGTAGCTATCTTGTTATCTGTATAGATCAGTAACTGAAATATACCATTTGAACCACTATGCTACATGATCTTTATTATGCCTTCAATTGAAGTTTGTGCATTTGTAGCTTTTGCGGCGATTTCCCAACCATAATTTTCTTTCTGCAGCTATTTTTAAAAAAAGTACGAATAGGTAACTGATGATTGTTGGCCTCTGGTGGTTATATCGTTTATTGAGCGTTATAATATTTTTTTATATTATTTGAAAGGATAAAAAGAAAATACCGTGACAGTAACGTCTTCCAAGCTTTCCCAGCTCAAGATTAGTATCTGCTTCGGCTGCATCAGTGAGAATTCAACCGGACTAAACAGGGAAATTTATTTCACTTGCTTAATAAAATGTAGACAATTAACCACTCAATAACTGTTTAGCGTTTTTAATGTGACACGTTTAAAAAAAAAATCGCGGACATATTTTTTTCAAATAAAGTTTTAGATGATGTAACACATTATTTAATCATTTTGAAAATGTTTGTTATGCCAAATCAAAAATCTGATGACCGCAGCAATCAACAGGGAAACACGGGAAACAATCTAGGTAACCAGGGTCAACAAAGCAGACAAGGAGGATCTCAAAGCGGATCACGCAGCGACAGCGATATGGGAAAGCAAGGACATGGGAAAGCAAGGACAGCAGAGCGGCTCAAATCGCGGCAATCAACAAGGCCAGCGAGGTGGTAATATGCCAAACCGTGGCGGCCAGCAAGGTCAGAATGAGAAAATTTCTTCTGATCGCAATACTTTATCCCCGGATGACGACATGGATAGGGAAGATTCAGAAAGAAGCAGATCATCTAACAGAGGCATGAGCGAAGAAAATGGTGAATAATTTCTGAAGTAATATTCTGTTTTTAAAGCCGGCAACAGGCCGGTTTTTTTATTAAAATATGATCATTGGGCTGAATAAGAGAGAAAAGATGGCTCCTGTCGACAGGCGGAGTATTGCAACAAAGTCTGATAGTAGGAATAAAACTCTTAATAACAAAATCGATCATTTGTCCTTACTTTATTTTTTTTCCTTATTTTCATCCCATAAACCATTTTAAGATGAAAACAGTTGTTGTCCCGATTGATTTTTCGACGCCTTCATTAAACGCTGCTGCTTATGCGGTTAAAATGCTGGCAGGTTCGTCTGATACTAATCTTATTTTATACCATATGTATGAAAAAAAGCATGAAGAAAATGTAGCAAACGATCAGTTATTAAATTTTCAAAATTCTTTATCGAAGGATTCTCCTTTGAAGATCGAAACCATTGCAGTATGTGGTGATGATCTGATCAGCGAAATTGAAAGAGTAGTTCACCACCGGCACTCAAACCTGGTAATAATGGGAATCAAAGGTAAAACAAGTATTGAGCAGGTCTTTGGGAGTAATACACTAAAGCTCGTTGACAAAAATGTAGTGCCGGTGCTTATTGTGCCTCCGGACGCCAACTTTGAAGGAATGAAAAATGTAGCACTTGCTTCTGATTTTAAAGACGTGAGGTTAACAACCCCCTCTGTTCCGATCATATCGGTCCTGGAACTTTTTCATCCGGCATTGCATATTGTAAATGTCGATAATGAGCATTACGTTTCTCTTACTGCAGAATACCAGAGAGAAAAAGCAATTATGGAAGAAATGTTCAGTGAATATGACCCTGAATTCTATTTTATCGGCATGAATGATTTTTTTGATGCGATTGAAAAATTCATAGAGGACAAAAGTATTGACATACTGATCACTATTCCGCGGCAGCATTCCCGTTTAAGCAGATTATTGCGAGAGCGCCATACAAAGAAATTAGCTTACCATAGCCGCATTCCTATTCTTGCTGTTCATGAATGATTAGGAAACAGGTCAAATTCTTAATTATTAATTATACACCCTTTAGTATTTTTGTGTTACGATTGTATCTGTATGTTGAATCATATTGCCATACCTGACAGCCACAAGTTCGCTGAAATGCTTCCGGCAAATTTTTATATCCGCGATTAATGTCCTGTTTTACGGTTATGTAATTTATTTCAGATCCCAAATAGTTCATTATGTCTAAATCGAATCACAAAATATTGGTTACATCGGAAATTGGAAGGTTGAGAAGATTACTTGTTCATAGCCCTGACAGCGGGTTGGGAAAAGTTGTGCCTTCGAAGGCACAGGACTGGCTATTTGAGGATATTGTTCACCTTGATACCATCAGGCGGGGGGAATATGATTATTATACCAAAATACTTTTGTATTTTTTAGATCCGTCAAAAATAAAAGGCCGGCTTTCTGAAATTGATGATGAAAAAAACCGGCGTTCATTTTTTAAGCCGGATAATAAAAATTTTTTCAGATCGGAAAAAGTAGTTGAGCTGCAATGGCTGCTGGCAGATATATTAAATGACCACGAAATAAAACTGAAACTGGTGGCTGCAGTTTCTGCTATTGAAGGCTGTTCGTATTCTACACAAACAGGCCTCCTGGCGCTTACTTCCCAGCAACTTGCCAAAGTGTTTATCAGTGGTACGGCTAATGATGATAAAATGATCTTCGCTCCTATCCCTAATTTTATTTTCACAAGAGATATTGGTATAGTGATAAATGATTACATACTTCTGAATAAGCCTGCAAAGAAAGCAAGAACAAGGGAAGCGATGCTGATGAAATATATTTTTTTTAATCATCCCCTGTTTGCAGGCTACCGGGATAAAATTCTTGAGATCGAAGATTCGGCACATCATTTCCTGATCCCAAAAGAAGTGGACGAAAGAAAAGTAACTCTTGAAGGAGGCGATGTTATGGTCATTACCAGGGATCATATATTGATCGGGGTAAGTGAGCGTACATCTGTTGAAGCTGTGCACCAGGTGTCTAATTTGTTGTTTGAAAAAAATATTGTGAAAAAGATCACGATGATCAAAATTCCTAAGAGAAGGGATTTCATGCACATTGATACCATTTTCACGCAGGTAAAAAAAGATGTGTGGGTGATGCTGGGAAGCTTTTCGAGGAAAAGAATTAAAATGGAAGACGCAGACGCAGTTCAGAAAGTTTTAGAAATGGAGAAAAAAGATGAAAAAATAAAGATCATTCAATTCAGGAAAAAAAATATTGAAGATCCTGTTTTCTTTGACAGCCTCGAAGAACTTTTAACTGACATAAGCAAAAATGATCTTGATTGCGATGGCAAAGTAAAATTTATTTACTCCGGCAATAATGAATTTCCTTTTGATGCAAGAGAGCAGTGGACTGATTCCTGCAACCTGCTGGCAATTAGAGAAGGAGTTGTTTTAGGATACGACAGAAATGATAAAACGGTGGAAGCTTTCAGGGAACATGGATTCAATATAATTGATGCGAATGACCTGATCCATAAAATAGAAAATGATGAGATCGTCCCTGACGAAATTGAAGATACGATGATACTGATTCCATCTGCAGAGCTGTCAAGAGCAAGAGGAGGTTTCCATTGCATGAGCATGCCATTACTTAGAGATGAGATCTGATAAAAATTAAAAAGTCAAATCAAAAATCAAAAGTAGTACCAGTCAATTGATTTTTTAATTTTTACTTTTGACTTTTGAATTACTTTGCAAACGACTTCACACATACTAATGATCCGCCCTGTAAGCTTTTCTTTTAATGAGGAGACGGCGGGTAATAATGCTTTTCAAATAAAAACGGATGTGCATAATGTGCAGGCTAAGGCACGGGAGGAGTTCGACAGATTTGTTGCTCTGCTTCGTAAAAACGGCGTAAATGTTACAGTGCTGGAAGATACTCCGCAACCCCCGACTCCTGATTCTCTCTTTCCGAATAACTGGATCTCATTTCATGAAAATGAGACGGTGATATTGTACCCGATGTATGCACCCAACAGGCGGGCGGAAAGAAAGGAGCATGTATTGAAAGAAATCGACAAACAATTCAAAGTCGCCAATAAAATTGATCTGAGCTATTATGAAAAAAATAATTTGTTTTTAGAAGGAACAGGAAGCATGGTTCTTGACAGGGATAACAAGATCGCTTATGCCTGCCTTTCACCAAGAACAAATAAAAAAGTACTTGATGAATTTTGCAAAAGGATGAATTACCAACCAGTCATATTTACTGCTGTTGATAACAATGGCCAACCTATCTACCATACAAACGTATTGATGTGTGTGGCTGATAAATATGTTGTGATTTGTATTGATTCAATCCCGGATGCCAATGAAGAAAGGATGGTGATAGAAGAAATTGAAAAAACCGGGAAAGAGATCATTGATATAAACTACGAACAATTGAATCATTTTGCAGGTAATATGTTGCAGCTTATAAATAATGAAGGAGAAAAATTACTGGTTATGTCAACACAAGCTTACCAATCTTTAACTAACGAGCAGATTGAAAAACTGAGCGGGTATAACAGGATCATACATTCTTCCCTCCATACTATTGAGATGAATGGAGGAGGTAGCGCAAGATGCATGATGGCAGAAATTCATTTGCCGGTTCTTTCCTGAAAACATATGGCTAAACCTAAGTTCTATATTTTAATCGTATTTATTTTTTGCTTTGCTCATATTCCTGCACAGAGGTCTTATATTGATTCGCTGCAGAATTACCTGGATAGTTATGTTAAGGATCATAAAGTCGTGAAGGGAAATGATAAAAAATATTTCTGCTTCTACCCTGTTGATGAAAGCTATCGTGTAATGGCGAATTTCCAAAAAGCAGACGGGAGTAAATGGTTCCTGGTCGAAACATCAGGAAGTGAAAGGAAAACGTTCAGGGTATATGGAACCGTTTCTTTTACCATACATGATACTCTCATGAAACTAAGTCTTTACCAGGCTCAGAATTTATTAACCGATCCAAAATATAAGGATTACCTGGTCCTGATGTTTACTGATAAGACAAGCGGGAGTGAGACTTATGAATCGGGCCGGTATATTGATCTTGCGGTCAGCAATATAAAAAATAATAAAATCGTCATTGATTTTAATAAGGCATACAATCCATACTGCGCTTATGTAAAGGATAAATATAATTGTCCTATCCCGCCAAGAGAAAACGATTTGCCGGTTGTAATCAGGGCCGGGGAAAAGGCTTTTGCAAAGAAAATTGAATAATTGCCTGAAAAATTCATTGTTTGTAAAATGGATTATCTATATCAAACTTTTAAAAATCGGATTTCGTATGTTTTGTAAACTTTCAAGTGAAAAGATGAACCGGTCCCGTTATCTTTTTATCATATTCAAGTCCTGCTACCATTCTGATATATCTATAGTTAATGCCTCATTCGCCAATGGCTGATCACTAATTATTTTCCTTCCTTAGCTTCCTTACTGCCGATAGCAATATTTTTTTTGAAAAGAAGAGTCGAATTTGACCCCCATAATTTTGGCAGAGGATCATGTTTGGTTACCGGAAATCGTTTTTTTAAGAAGTATTAAAATTTACAGAAACCAGGATCAGTTTTATCACGTAAATAGAATCGTAGATAAAATAATGAAGGTTGCAAATCTATTCATCGCTTTTGTTGTTACATCTGTTAATTCTTTTTCTCAAAATGGAACCATTCTTGGTTATGTATCAGATGAGCAAAGCCACTCTCCTCTCCAGGGTGCTACTATAATTTTACCCGGCAAATCGTCAGGCGATAATTCAGATAATTTCGGAATGTTCAAATTCAAAAGTGTAGCACCTGGTTATTGTGAATTGCTGCTGTCACATATCGGTTATACTTCTGAAAAAGTAATTGTGGATGTGAAAGAGAACTACTGCTCAGTTGTTAAAATAAATATGAGACAGGGCAGTCTTAATCTTTCTTCTGTAGACATTCCGGTTAGACGAACTTCTGTTTTAACTACCATTGCGGCTGTTGATATTAAACTCAGGCCTATTAATACATCACAGGATATTTTAAGAATTGTACCGGGATTATTTATTGCACAACATGCCGGCGGCGGAAAAGCAGAACAAATATTTTTGCGTGGATACGATGCAGATCATGGAACTGATATAAATGTTTCTGCAGACGGTGTACCGGTTAATATGGTGTCTCATGCGCATGGCCAGGGATATGCCGATCTGCATTTTCTTATTCCCGAGACGGTAGATAAGATCAATTTTGACAAAGGCCCCTATTTTACAAATAAAGGCAACCTGGCAACTGCGGGTTATGTGGAATTACAGACAAAAGATTTTTTACAGAATAACCAGGTAAAGTTTCAAACCGGGCAGTTCAACACACAAAGAATGGTTGGCATGTTTAAATTATTTAACAGGGAAACTGAGAACATACGTCAGCAATTTTATGTTGCAACGGAATATTTCAGATCAGATGGATATTTTGACGCATCACAGGATTTTCATCGTTTTAATACCACGGCCAAATACACGTCGATATTCAACAATAATACTAAGCTCACCATTATCGGTTCTATTCTCGATAGCAAATGGAATGCATCCGGTCAAATACCTGAACGTGCTGTAAAAAAAGGAGTGATCAGCAGGTTTGGCTCAATAGACAACTCAGAAGGTGGAAATACAAACAGGGAAAATTTAAGTGCCAGGCTGAATCAAAATTTAAAGAATGGATGGCAATTAACAAACCAGGTATATTTTATCAACTATCATTTCAACCTTTATTCCGATTTTACTTTTTTTCTAAAAGATTCGGTAAATGGAGATGAGATCAACCAGCGTGAAACAAGAAATATATATGGCTATACGGGGAATATGCTAAAAGACTTTTTGATCGGAAATAAAAATGCAAATATCGAATCAGGTTGGGGCTTTCGATATGATGATATTGATCATATTGAATTAAACCATGTAGTAAAACGAAGATTTCTTGATCCCATACAGTTGGGCGACGTCCATGAGATGAATTTATTTGCATATGCCAATCAAAACACTCAACTAACAGATAAATTAAATATGAATGCCGGTTTGCGTTATGACTTTTTTAAATTCAGTTATAAAAATATTTTAGCGGGCGGAAATGCTTTCGAAAGTCAAACACGTGGCACGGTAAGTCCTAAACTCAATTTTAATTATAGCCTCACCCCATCTGTAAAAATATATTTGAACACGGGTATTGGGTTTCACAGCAACGATACCCGTGTTATTTTAAGTAAGGCTGCTAAAAACATTTTGCCAAAGGTTTTCGGAACCGATCTTGGGTTTATGATGAAGCCGGTAAAAAACCTGATCATAAAAACAGCTTTATGGCAGCTTTATTCTCAACAGGAATTTGTATATGCAGGTGACGAAGGAATTGTAGAACCGGGAGGCAGGACAAGAAGAATTGGAATTGATGCTTCTATTCGCTACCAGCTTTTCAAATGGTTATATGCTGATTTAGATTTCGATTATGCAAAACCCCGCAGTGTGGATGCGCCAAAGAGAAATAATTATGTTCCACTGGCGCCCACTTTTACCACCATCGGAGGCTTCACCATGAAATTTATAAAAGGCTTTAATGGTTCTTTGCGATACAGGTATATGGGTACCCGTCCCGCCAATGAAGATAACACGACAAGAGCCGAAGGATATTTTTTGTTAGACGCTGTCATAAGTTATTCCCGGAAGAAGTTTGAGTTTAGTTCTTCAATGGAAAATATCCTGAACTGTTACTGGAAAGAAGCCCAGTTCGATACCGAATCAAGATTACAATCGGAACCCGCTCCTGTTTCAGAAATTCATTATACACCCGGCACTCCGCGTTTCTTAAAAATGAGCATCGCATTTAATTTTTAGTCATCACGGATCAATGAAGAAAATTTTAAATCCGATAATCCCACTAATAAAGAAAGGTATTAGTTAACCACATTTTCTTCACAGTACCCAGTTGAAAAATGCGGGGGAACAGCATTTTAGTAATTTTATTTATCAAGCAAATTTTTCTTCCATGCAACTTATGTTAAAGGCCCTGCTATCCGTGTGTGTGTTTATTTCTTCCACTTTCTTTTTAGAGGCACAAAATAATTTCAAATTAAAATATACTAACTCATCTGTCTATGCCGGTATCGAAGTCGGCTCGAAGGGTGTGAAATTAAGTGTAATCGAAATTGGAAAAAATGCTCAAAGTCGAGGGGCGTTTAATGTTTTAAAAGATAGTTCTGTTAATACAGATTTTATTTCGTTTAATGAGCCAACCTTTTCGTCTACGCTTAGTGCCGTTTGTAATTTGTACTCAACAGCGATAAACCAATATAAAATACAACCCGGGTTTGTATACACTGTTGTTAGCAGCGGAGTAAGGATCCAGGCCACGAAGGAAGATAAAATGGATTGGATAGACAATCTCATTGATTCTTTTAAATTGAAAATCCAGGAACCGGATCGTGAAGTAAAGGTGGCTGATGTACTGGAGGAAGCAAGACTTTCTCATTTGGGAATTGTTCCTGAAGCAAGACGGTACAATACTTTTCTAATTGATATTGGAAGCGGCAATACAAAAGGAGGTTATTTCCCCAATGGAAATACAAAAGATTTTAAACTTTTCCAGGTGAGCTGGGGAACGAAAAGTGTAGCCAATGCTACGGAAAAGCGATGTGGTGATGATAATGGTTTATCGAATTACAGCAAGCAATTATACCGGGTGCTTAGCGAAGCAGAAAATTCCGAGATCATTTATGCAGTGAACGAAAGCGGTTCTTATCCTAAGACTGATAATGTCGCTTTCAGTGGCGGGATTGCCTGGTCAGTAGCCACTCTAATGTTTCCTGAACTGATCGATAATTCAGTGGTGGGAATCACGTTTGATCAAATGCTGAAATTCAATGAAAGGCTGGCCAATAATTTTTCTTCTGTTTCCGAAGCCTCGTTGGTGAAAAACATACTGGATAAAACGCTTGATAAAGCCGTAATTGCAAGAGAGATCAAAAGAGTGCACCAGGTGTTCGATCAGAAATCATTAATGGCCGGCGCCGGTCTTTTATTAAAAATAATGAGACAGTTTCAATCTATCTATGAAGGAAAACAATTCTACCTCGTTAAAAACGGACAGGTGGGATGGGTCTCCGCGTATGTAGATCAGAATACTACAAATAAGTAAACGAAAAATAACATTTCGAACTATCAATTGAAAACAACCAATATTCAACTAGCCTGCTTCACCTTATGAAGGACTCTAAAAACCTCTTGCTTCTTTTAGTTTGTATTGCACTTTTGAGCACCTGGGTTTATCACATATATGATAAATCGAACTACGGTCGACATCAATTCGAAGTTTTGGTAAAAGATACCTTAGCTACCCAGGAAGCTGTGAAAGATTCTTTGCAAAAGTTATTCACGCAAAAAAGCGCAGAACTCGATACTACAAAGATCGTGGAGGATTCTTTGAAAGGCAGATTGGATTTAACCATGCTGAAGATATATAGCCTGAGAATACAAATAACGAATATTCTTAAAAACAGGAATGCGACCAATGCCGATCTGAAAAAAGCTAAAGAGCTTATCCTGGAATACCAGGAAAAAATAGAAGAAATGAAGGCTCAGAATAGTGATCTTGAAGCTGAACGGGAAAGATTGAATGCAGTGCTGGCGCAATTGAATGATCAAATGCAAAATCTGCAGGAAAATAATCAAAGGATAACCCAGGAAAACAAAGATCTATCTGAAACGATAAACGAGGCTTCCACTTTTATTGCATCTGAATTATATCTTTCAGCAGTGAACGCTAAACCGGGCAAGAAAGAAACAGAAACATCAACGGCAAAAAAGGCAAATAAATTTATTTTTTCTTTTGCACTCCAAAACAATATTACTACGAGTGCGTCTTACGATGTCTATGTTGTCATCACCCAACCAGACAATAAAGTTTTACAAAATGATGTTTGGGGTGCAGGTGCTGATTATTTTACCTCAAAGACTGAAGGAACAAAAGCTTACACGGCTAAAATTCATTTTGATTATACCAAGGGAGAAAAAAAGAAACTTATATACACAATACAACCCGACAATTTTCTTCCAGGCACTTACACATTCCAGGTTTATCAAAATGGAGTTGTCTTAGGAGAGACGACGAAACAATTGAAGTAATTGAACAGAACTGTAAAATTCCTGCTATGCCGCCATTTTTATATGGTGTTTACCGTTTCGGGTTTTGTCACTCCGAAGGCGGAGTCTATGCGCCATTCGATCATTTTTAACACTATGTATTTCGTATAGACGCCTGCGGCGTGACAAGCACTAAGGTCGAATTGAACTTCTTTCGCGACGAGTTTCCTCCCCATTTGAAAAATATTGTTATAAGGACATTAAGAGGAATTCGTCGCCTGAAGAAATTCTCAAAAAAAATACGGGATAAAATTTATCCCGTATCTCTCAAAAAAATTTCAGATATCATTTTTCGTGTCTGTCCGGGTCTTGCCGGCAAACTAAAGCTGGTTGCCTTAAAGGAATGAGAGGCAGACCCCGGGCATAATAAAGTTCACAAGTTTCATAGTTGACAAGTTTCAGGGTTATTCAAAAAAAATACGGGATAACATCATCCCGTATTTCTTAAAAAGTATCGGATTATTTATTTTTTGTTTTTTTAATGATCTCATTAATTGGATAAGCAATATCAAAGCTTATACATCTGTTTTTGCTTTTGTCACCAAAATTCCCGGAGTTAATATTTGCCAGTCCCAAATCATAACCAAGACCCAGACTGAAACTATTAGTCATTGTATACCCTGCTGTAAGCCCTATTCCTGCATCAAATCTTTTAAATCCTGAATTCTTGTCGAATATTCCAAATTTAGTTGTCTGTCCCATATAGGTCGTCTTAATATTGCCGCCAATGCCATAGGCAAAGTAAGGTCCTAAGCCACCAAAAATATTTCCTTTGGAAAGATCATATTTATAAAGAGCATAAAGAGGTATTTCGATATAATTAAAGGTAAGGGTAGACGGATCTTCCTTTGATCTCTTTTGAATAAACTCAAGTCCGCCGGAGAACTGGAAACTTTTCATGTCATCAGAAGGTGTTTTGCCTGGTGTATTTTCATCGTCCTGATCGGTTATGGCATTGCCTAAACCAGCTATTATGCTAAACCCTATGTTTGCACCAACATCCATTTTAACAGGAGTCAATGAAGATGATCCTGTTTGACTCTGTTTGTTTGCATCAACGGAGGCTTGAAATTGTTCCCGTTCAACCGAACAGGATTGAAGCAGCAAAATAAATAATAGAAAGAATAATCCGAAAGTCTTTGTCTTCTTATCCATAAGAGTAAGTTTAAAAAATTATCGAGGGATTGGTTATCTATCTGGGCTTAAGTTCTTGTAGGTTTGCATTTATTAAGTTATCCAAAAAAACTTAATATAAAAAAATTACTTCTGATCTCGAAGCATCAATAGTTTCAAGAGAAACTCGTCACTAAAAAAATTTTACCGAATTCGGTAACCCAAAAAAATACGGGATAAAATTTATCCCGTATCTCTCAAAATAATTTCAGATATCATTGCAAGTTATAACCGTAACTGATATAATAAATTCCTCCCACTTCAGGATTTCCAAAAGCGCTTCTGTAATATTTATTCAAAAAATTAGAAGCGCCCAATTTAAACTGTCCCTTGGTGTTAGTGATCTTCAAGCTTATTTGTGCATCCAATGTTCCGTATGAAGGAATAGTGCCGGTTCCAAAGGTTCCTTCCCATAATAATTCATCCTGCCATCTCCATACTATATTAAATCCAACATTCTTTGACAATTTATCATTGCTTAACCCAATATTGTATCTGACTTTTGGCGTGTTGAAAAAAGTGATCAGGCCGGCAGGTATATTCTCAAGCCTGTCACCTGAAACATTTGCAGATACATGGAAACCCGAACCACATTGATAATCTCCGCTTACTCCCCAACCAATTCCCTTTACAGTTGTTGGCGAGTTCACCACAAAAGAATAATTGCTTGTGGTAAAAGGACTGGCCAGCTCGGTAAATTCAACAAGAGGATTCGTGCTCGCGGATTGACCTCTTCCCACAGCAACCCTGGCAATAAAGTCTTCATACTTGCTGAAATAAACGTAAGCATCGAATAAAAATCTATTTGTAACCAGGCCACGATAACCGATTTCATATGAGCTCATTCTTTCAGGTTTCAGATCCGGATACGTTGCGTTAACCAATAAAGCCGGGTTAGGTGCCCCGGCGCCTACTGAATTTCGATAAGCTACTATGCTTTCTGCAGTTTTTGCCGGCTTCGTATCAAATTGAAAATATGTTCTGAATACCTGGGCCATTCCGATCAACCGGTTCACGCCACCGGTAAGAAGATTAATATATTGATCCTGCGTGGAAGGGAAACGATAAGCTTGCTGATAAGATATTCTGAAATTATTATCCTTTGCAACTTTTACTAATGCAGTAGCCCGCGGTGTAAAACGGCCATTAAAATTTTCATTTTTATCATATCGACCGGACAATGTTAATTTCAAATGTTCATCGATGAACCATCGCTGTAATTGCAGGTAAGCTCCCACTTCATGGATCGATATCGGGCCCGCCGTATCAGCGAAGATTGTTCCGTGCGAATTCAAATGAAAATCGCGAAAGCTTGCGCCCACAGTGGTTTCAGCAAACTTTATATACGGAGTAAGATTCAGTTGTCCTTCATAATGATACATATCCGTTCTGTCGAAAAATTTTGCACCTCCCTGGCCGATACTGATATTTTTTGCATTTTGAAAAGCAGTATTGAATTGATCAGTGCCCGGCAGGTATCTTCCTGCATCGGCAGCAGCTCGCGCTGCTTCATGTGCCTGTATAGGCGTATAGCTCGCAGTAGCAATCAAAGCAGAATAAGTTCCGACATAAGTTTGAAACCAGTTTTTATCACTCTTCCATGCACGATCTATATAAATGGCTGCTGTGGTAGCTGTATATGCATCCCCCGAATTTTCCTGTACGGTATATGCCCTCAAAAACCAATTCTTTCCTTTCACTTCAGCTTTATATTGACCCATCTTTAAATTTTTAATCGCATACCTGTCAGCGCCTGTGTATACGGTACTGCCCGTTCCCCAATAAGCCAATATAGAAGCTTCAATATTGTCGGTGATCTTATAACTTACCCCTCCATTTAATTTTAAATTATAAGCATTGTAATCAACAATATATTTTTCTTCGTAGCCTGTACGACTGACGTTTTGATTGCCGAAATAATTTTGATTTATTCCATAAACAAAAGGCAACGCAGGAGCTGCTGGCGCCGTTGCGGGATTTCCGGCGAGTGCTGAAGCTATTTGTGTATAAGAATAACCTGCAGCAATTAAATTATTTATGAGTTGTATAACAGGAGCAGGTACTTGTGATTCTACTGCCTGTGCAAACGCGGACATGCTTGTGCTCACTTCATCGCCGAACACATTAACGCCATCATAGTTAGGGTCTGATTGCCTGTCACCGGCCTTAATACTACTAAAAACATTATTTCGTTGAATATCCCTGTAATCCTGCGCCTGCCAATCGTTGGCACTTAGCATCTGCGTACTGAGTTTGAAGGCAAACCTTTCACCTATTTTTTTGCTCCAGCGCAGAGACCAATCGTAGTAGGGAGATATTGGTCTTTCTCTTCCATCCACATGCATCATGCCTTGTTTGATCTCATAACTAAATCCCTGGTATTTGAATGGATCTTTACTATTGATAAGTAGTGTACCATTCATGCCTCCGGAACCATACAGAGCAGACGATGCTCCCTGCAATAATTCCATATTATCTACATCAAGCGAAGTGGGGCCTACAATACTGCCTACTGCGAAATTAAGCCCCGGTGCCTGGTTATCTATTCCATCTATTAATTGATTAAAACGAAGATTTCCACTACCATTAAAACCACGGGTACTTGGTGTACGAAAAGTGAGACTTGAAGTAGTCAGATCAACACCTTTCAAATTTGCAATCGCATCATAATAGCTGGGTACTGCCAGGTTACGAATGTCCCGGGTACTCATTCGTTCAATTGAAACCGGTGATTCCAAAATACGTTGAGGTGTACGGGTAGCAGCAACGACTATTTCCTGGCCCAATGTAGTTGCGGTTGTAAGGTCAACATCCCCAAGAGATGAACTTGCTACTGAAATTTCTTTATTTGCAAAACCGACAGAGCTGAAAACAAGTGTAACAGGAAGCTTGTTTACTGTTATCTTAAAATTTCCTTTATCATCAGTATATGTACCCTGGTTGGTTTCTTTTATGAAAACTGAAACGGCCGGAACTGTTTCTTTGGTGGAGACATTGTGAACAGTTCCTGTAATCGTAATATTTTGTGCATAAGCAGCAATTGAAATGATCCCCGCAATCAGCCATGCAACAAAATAGCGGTAGCTTTTTCTCATAAACAAGTTTTTTGTTAGTAATTCAGGGCGAAAAATAAGCATTGATTTTTTCATCTGAAAATTTAATTTGTATGGTGAACGGCAATTTGTGAAAACTCAAATTATTTTGATAAACTCTTTACTATATTCGGGCATGACTTCACTTATTTTTCCAAACCAAACAAAATTTTACCAGGGTAAGGTTCGGGATGTATATACGATTGATAGCAGGTGGATAGTAATGATCGCCAGTGACCGGATTTCAGCCTTCGATGTCATTTTACCGAAATTGATCCCTTACAAAGGACAGGTGTTAAATCAAATTGCGGCTTATATGCTGAATGCTACAAAAGACATTTGCCCCAATTGGTTGGTAGACGTACCCGCACCCACTGTATCGGTCGGGAAAAAATGTGATCCATTTAAAATTGAAATGGTCGTAAGAGGCAATTTAACAGGGCATGCATGGAGAACTTATTCTTCAGGCAAAAGAGAATTATGCGGAGCATCCATGCCCGAAGGCCTTAAAGAAAATGATTATTTTCCTTCACCGATAATTACACCATCAACAAAAGCAGAAGAAGTGCATGATGAAGATATATCGAAAGAAGATATCATCAACAGGGGCATTACGACAAATGATGAATGGGACATAATAGAAGATTATTCACTGAAATTATTTAAACGGGGAAAAGAAATTGCAGCCAAAAGAGGACTGATCTTAGTGGATACTAAATATGAATTCGGTAAAATTAATGATGTTATTTATCTGATGGACGAAATCCATACTCCTGATTCGTCCAGGTATTTTTATGCAGAGGGTTTTGAAGAGCGACAGCAGAGAGGTGAAAAACAAAAACAATTAAGTAAGGAATTTGTAAGAGAATGGCTGATCGCAAATAATTTTATGGGAAAGGAAGGACAAAAGGTTCCGGAGATGAGTGATGAATGGGTAAATACAATCTCAGGCAGATATATCGAACTTTATGAACAGGTAATCAGTGAAAAATTTATTCCCCAGTCACTATCGACTGAAGAAACTTATGATCGGGTGATCAGGAGTCTTGAAAAATCAAAGCTTATTTAATTCTTCCAATGCCGGTACTTCAGCAGGGGATTTTATAATATACCGGCTATATAAATAATAACAACCAAAGAAAATTCCGTTAAATAAGAGAGTGGCAAAAATACTTCCACGCAGGAATGGTAACCCGGCCGCAAAACAATTTATTAGCCCATTAAATGTTTTTGGATACGGTTGATTATTGATATCTAATCCACCACCTATCCAATCTAAAAAATTAGAAGTTATATAAAAGAAAACTACTCCTGCCAAAGAGCCAAGAATAATAGAGCTAACATTGTTCTTCTTTAGAAGAAACCCGATAACAGTGATCGCTGTAAATAAGATATAATTCATCCACTGGCCTTCGTAGAAACCTTTGATCTCAGTTAGCCCCTGTGTATATAAAACCTGGTACAACACATCGGAAACAAACATGGAGAAAAGAGGAACAAGAAATGAAAATCTTTTATCCTTAATTACGGAACCTGCAAATAAAGCCATGGCAATTTGCGGAGCGAAACCCAGGGGCCTGTTATCCCACACACGATAAAGAGCAGCTGCAATCACCAGCAAAACAAAAACTAAAATGGTTGTGTTTTTATTTTTCATACCAGGAAAGATGATTTTCGGAAATACAAAAATAACTGAATTGAACCAAAATTGCTTCACTCTTTTATTCACTGCTATGAACAGGTACGGATGCCCTGAACAAATCAGAGTCAGATAATGTTTTTACTATAATTTTTTCATGATAAGGAATAAAAATGGCTTCCCCTGCATGCAATTCGAGCTTGTTAGTTTCTGAGCTGATCAACACACTTCCCTTTATCAACAAAACAATTTCACCTGTTACTGATTGAAAGGAAATTGCGTCTTTTTCTTTTAAAAGAAAGCGGCTTAATTTAAAATCAGGAGCGCCTGTTTTATATTCTTCCTCATCTCTTATTTTCTTTGAGTGAAGAACGCCGGGAATTGTTTCTTCAAATTTTATATTTTTCATTAATTCCTTTACATCGATGTGCTTTGTAGTCAGGCCTCCCCGCAAAACATTATCAGAACTGGCCATGATCTCCACATTTTGACCCTCAAGATAAGCATGCGGCATACCTGCGTCCTGGAAGATATCTTCGCCGGGTTTTAATTTTAAAAGATTAAAAAAATAAATCGAGAAAATGCCCCTGTCAACATTCTTCGCCTGGTTAAAAGTAATTGCCGCTCTTGCCGCCCAAAAGTCTTCATGATCTTTTTCCAATTTGTTTGTATCATAAAGAGGAAGTATCCGATCCAATAAAGGTTGCAGCATTTCATTCACGGTTTGCTGCGGCATTTCCATCACTGTTTTATAAAGCTGATCGTAACCAGTTGTATCAAAAATATTCAGTAATGATCTTAATTCCGGGATCGATCGCAATGCTCCTCTTAATTTTTCGATGGGCTTAAATCCATGCAGCAGCCAAAACTCACTTAAAGCAACCATCAATTCCGGTTTATGATTGTCATCTTTATAATTTCGGTGTGGTGCATTCAATGGGATCCTTTTTTTATTTTCTCTCGCAAACTCAACTTCAGCCATATGTTTGGATGGATGCACCTGGATCGAAAGCATATCCTTAACATCGAGAATTTTCAAAAGAAATGGTAGCCGTCCAAATCTTTTCGTAACCGTGGTTCCTAAAAATTTTTCCTTGTCAGCTGAAATAAACTGGTTCAACAAAACCTCACCTTTATTGGTAACAATAATTGAAGAAGCAGTATCGTGAGCACCCAGCCAGTATTCAGCCATTGGCTGATGATGCGGATTTGGATGTGATAATAATTTTGAAAGAAATTCTGTTCCTCCCCAATCATAATTCCTGATCACTCCTTTTAATTTATAGATGCCGGGTTTGTTGCTCTCCATTCTGAAGTTTTGTATTTTGAAGTAAAGATAATATATGGCATCACATAACCAGTTGGGAAAGGAAGCAGAGCAGATGGCTGTAAACTATCTTATAGAAAAAGGCTATGAGATTCTTCATTGTAACTGGAGGCATTCGCGTTATGAAATTGACATCATTGCAAAGAAGAATGAATTGTTAAGGATCATAGAAGTGAAGGCCCTGAAAACATCGGAAGTCAGGTACCCGGAGGAAAGTGTAACAAAGAAAAAATTCAGACATCTGCAAAAGGCGGCTGATGAATTTCTTTTTCAAAATCAACAATACCGGCATGTTCAGTTTGATATCCTTTCTATCACGATCAACCCCGAAAAAGAGGTGGATTTTTTTTTAATTGAAGATGTTTTTTTGTAATCACAGATTATTTAGCATTAAGAAACTCCGTTATTTTTTGCCCAACATCGTTAATAGTCATCAATACAGCTTCATTTTGAACTCGCCTTGAGGCCTCAGACATATCAAGTTCTTCCTTTGTTTTTTGCGATAAATAGTCCTTTGTAACAATTGTTGAAAAAGGAACTAACCCGGTTCTGACATCAAGCAGAATTAGCTGTGTAGTGGCAAATGCTTTTATGTCGGATCTTGAAAAGAGCTTATACTTTGAATACAGGTCACTCGTAATGGTATAAACGACTACAATATCTGCCTGCATTCTTACCGCCGCCTCCCTGATATTTGTAAATGATGGCGACCTGGAAATAAGAATGTCCGGAATAGTCAGAACCTTTGTTATCCGGGAAGATAATTTAAACTTCTGTGAAAATGAATCAAGGTACGATTGCTGGGTTTTGAGATATTGTTCATCGTTCCAATAATTGAAATAATATGCTTTCAATTGTGACGAGGGTTCCAGTCTTACAATTGCCACTCTTAATTGCTGAGGTATTTTATAATTGCCGTCAAGTATTCTCTGAATATTTTCTTCTGAGATCATTGATGCTTTGTCAATAAACAAGGATTGTGTAATAAGTGTGTCGCCGCTTTGGAAGCCACCGGCAGAATTGTTATCCAGTGGTCTTGTTGTTCTGCAGGATGCTGCAAAGATGATAACTATAGTTAATAGCGATATTTGTTTCATACAATTTTAAATTTATAATCGTAGCAAATATATAGTTACTTCACATTAAAATACCCGGATCATCTTCAATGGAGACAACTCATTGTCGCACTATGTTTTTTTAAAACACTTCGCCAAGATTTACTGCAACACCTCTTGAGCCACCGGTCCCCAGCCATAATCAATACAAAGAATAGCCCGTGAAAATTTGTTTACTTTAATTCTGACCCTAGCGCCATACCCTGGCTGAATGGGATCAAAAGTTTTTAAAGGAGCCATTGCTTTTAAGCGTTGATTCACGACTGGAAAATGTTTGAGCATATTGGAAATATTTTTGCAAAAGGCTTCAAATTGGGTTTAGATTATAAGTCGTTTTAATTCGCTTAAATGAGGCGATATCCAAATGGATTGCGAATGTAACGACATATCAATGACCATGTTTCCACCAGTTGCCAAACTTTTATTAAACTTATTGTCAGCATTAGGATCACTTAAGTTTCTCCATCATCTTTTCAACCATGCGGTAAGTAGCGGGACAATATTCGAGGTTTTGCTTGTGTATGTGCATGTAGCCTACCATTTTCATTTTTGGCAAATGGGGAAAGCCGGCACAATCGGCGGGTCTCACTTCATAAATGGTGCACATGTTTGTTTTGAGATCCAGGAACTGGCAGGGAGTGTTGCGATTTATCCAATCACCTGAGTCCTTTTCTTTGTAAAGCCACTTGTTTTTAAATTGCCGGACTGTCATTCCAAGATGCAATGAAATGCGCTTCATATCTTTTAAAGTATACGTCGGCGTCATGACTTTGCAACAGTTGGCACAATTAAGACAGTTTATTTCACTCCAAATTTCACGTTCGGCAACTGCCGTTAATTGATCAAGTTTTTTTGGAGGATCTTTTTCAAGCTTTGTGAGAAATCTTCTGAATAAAGTTTTTCGGCGGCGGACTCTTTGTTTAAACGATCTCAGGTTATCAATAGACATATGCACGTGTAAGTACCGAAGGTAAAAGAAATAAACGTTCAATTATTTATATCACAACAATTTTTCGGCATTAAGTCTATTTTTGTTGAAATAAAATTTATATATGCAATCAAAACTAATTATCATCATAGCGCTGTTTGCGGGTTTCTTTTTATCATGTAAGAATAAAAATGCTTCAACAACTAAAGTGTCTTTCTGCGATACGCTTTGTATGAAAGACAGTCTGAAGTTTGCAGATAGCAGTAACAAATTGAAGCCTTATGTTTATATCAGTGCAAAAAACTGCAGCGGTGATACGTTAACCTGGGGCTATGCGGGACAAAATAAAAATATAGTTTTCAATTATCGATTGAATAAAGATTATACCCGCTGTTCTTTTAAGGATACTGCATTTGCGTTGCTTGTTTTTAATACCTGTGAGAACGGCCGGGGATATTTTCTAAGATTTTCTTTCGGCAAGAAAGCAAGCTTCAAAAAATCAAGCAGCGCGATAAATAATTTTGACCCTAAATTCTTTGTCGCAAACGATTTGCTTGCCTACACCGACAAAGGAAATATTCTTGTGGAAGATATAAACACAGGCAAGCAGGCACTTATGACCTTTGGGCAGGCACTTGATTTTGATTTTGACGCCATTCATGAGACACTAGATTCAGTGAATATAACCCCCGGCAGAATTTGGGCAAAAGCTAAGATCAACGGAGAATGGAAAACGCTTGAAAAAAATATTACACTTCAATGATGTTTGTAAAATCAAAAGAAACAAGTATCAAATTCCAAATAAAACCAAAAGCAATCAAGTTTGATTTTTTAGATTTAAATATTGAATCTTATTTGGAATTTATTTTTTGATATTTAGAATTTAAAAATCATGTGGGAATCTTATAAAAAAGGATTCAAGGCGTATTTACAACTGGAAAAATCTCTTTCCGATAATTCAGTAGAAGCCTATCTCCATGATATCGGAAAGCTAACCGAATATTTACAACAAACCAAACATCTCAAAACACCTGATGAAATTGAATTAAAAGACCTGGAGAAGTTTTTAAAGTGGATCACTGAATTGGGAATGACAGCCACCTCGCAGGCAAGGATCATATCCGGCATTCGTGCATTTTATAAATATTGTCTTCTTGAAGATATTGTTTCAAAAGAGCCGGGCCTCTTACTTGAAGCTCCTAAATTAAAAAGAGTATTGCCGGATGTTTTGAATTTTGAAGAAATAGAAAATATTATCTCGCAAATTGACCTTAGCAAACCGGAGGGTCACCGCAACAAAGCCATCCTGGAAACTATGTATAGTTGCGGACTGCGTGTAAGTGAAGTCGTGAATTTGAAAATTTCAAGCCTGCATCTTGATGTAAATTTTATCCGCGTGATCGGAAAAGGAGATAAGGAAAGATTAGTGCCTGTTGGCACAAGTGCGGTAAAGTATATAAATATTTACAGGAATAAGATAAGAGTGCACGCAACGCCGGCAAAAGGAAATGAAGATTATCTTTTCCTGAATAACCGGGGCAGGAAATTATCAAGGGTAATGATCTTTTTAATTATTAAAGACCTGGTGAAAAAAGCCGGCATCAAAAAGAATATTTCTCCTCATACTTTTCGGCATTCTTTTGCCACGCATTTGGTGGAAGGTGGTGCAGACCTGAGAGCCGTGCAGGAAATGCTCGGGCATGAAAGCATCACCACAACAGAAATTTATACTCATCTCGACAGAGAATTTTTAAGAACGACACTTGAAAAATATCACCCTGCGTTCAGGCATTGAAATTTTACTGCTGGTTCTTTGTACCAGGAACTATTTTTTTGATCTTAGAAATTTACCAACAGTAAGCCCGATTAAATAATTGCGGATGGAAGGTCCCTGGTCCTCGTTATTCATGCTGATCATATGCTGATAAAAGTCGGCGTACACGATAAAACCGTAGGAAGTTTCGTAGCCAAATTGAATCACTGCGGATGCATCATAACGTCCATAGCCATTGAGAACACTGAATTTCATATTGCGATCGACCTGTTCGCCGGTAAGCAAATTATATTTTTCTCTGCCTGCAAGAATGAAATTAAAGGATGGTCCAAGCTTAAAAAAAAAATGGCCCGGGCTTTTGCCAAGGTCAAATTGAAGTAACACATCAACATCGATCTCATGAAAACTGGTGTTATTATCTTTTGCAAGAAGGTCGGGCGGATAAGAAGGATTATTAAAAGCAACTTTATAACCCATCAATTTGTATGAAAGAGCCGGGCTAAAGGATATTTTATTATCAAATGGAATTTTGAAACCGGCACCAAGATGAAATCCAATTTTATAATCAGTTGACTGTTTGGCACCTGCTACCGAGTAGTGAGCAGAGGAAGCGTGAGGCCCGGCAAAAATTCCAAATTCTACCTGGGCATGACTGGTTAGCGTATAACAAAGGGTAACAGAAAAAATAAGAATTCCTTTCATTTTGTATGTTTGGTCATTCGTTTAAAAATATTGCTGATCGTAAATTTTCTTCACAGGCTTAAGGAAGGCAAGGATTGCATAGGAAAGATCGGAAGATTGGATGATGGCTTGTGAAGGGATAAAAATAAAAATAAAGTTTTGTACCTCAAAGAAAGAATAGAATAATCGATTAGCCCATTGTATAATTGACTTTATTCCGGAGTTATAGTCTCCTGCTGCTATAGGTGGGTTTGCTAACCATATGAGTAAAGAAATTTCAATTTTTGGAGGTCTTGTCATACCGATACTTCGTTCCTCAGCACAGGCTGCGGAGGCATCTCATAGGCTTCAATATGAAGGGCAACTTCAAATCGCTTAACAATCGAATTAATCAGCCAGAATTTGAGATTTCTCTCCGCCTAAGGCGGATCGAAATGACAACACTCCTTCAATACACTTATTTGAATGCTTAGTCAGTAAGCTATAAATTAAAACTTCCTTGCGGGATCTTTCACATGATCTCCCTGGTTATATTGTTGTGAAGTTCCTTTTGGTATCGACAAATTTTTCCAATTCTCATTTTTGATCATTCTGCCGATATAAACTATTTGACCGATGTGATAAGGATAATGCGCCAGCTGGCGATTGATAGCATCAATCGCCGTCATTGATTCCTTACGGATATAAATAGTTTGTAAAAGATCGTCAGCTTTTAAAGAATCAAGTGTATTTAAAAAACAATCCCAGCCCTTGTTCCAAATTTCTATAAGCTTTTGCCGGGAAAAACTATGTACGCCGAATTCATCATCCCGGTCTCGCCAGCCTTTTTCACCGTCTTCAGTTAAGAAATTTGTCCAGCGACTGAGCATATTACCCGATACATGCTGAATAATTACAGCAATGCTGTTTGATTCTGACGAAGGCTGCCAGTGAAAATCTTTGTCATCCAACTGCGCAAAAGTTTTTTCACCCAGGTCTTTATAATATTTTACTCTTTTAATGACGGTACTCAGGTATTCTTGTCCAATATTCATAATTAGTAGTTTTTAATTTTTCATTCTTAATTCTTTAGTATCCTTCGGCATCATCTTCTCCCCTGTTATCAGCAACGGATTCAAATTTTCCATCAGCTAAAACCCTGATCACTTCTGTTCTTCCAATTCCACTTCGCTGTATTATTTTATAGCCCATCTTTTGTAAAGAATCGCTTACATCTTCAGCAAAACCTTTTTCTACATCCAACGTATCCGGCAGCCATTGATGATGAAATTTTGGTCTGTAAACTGCGTCTTCGGTACTCATATTGAACTCCAGTATATCGACCAGGGTTTGAAACACAGAAGTTGGGATGGTTGTTCCTCCCGGCGTTCCCAAAACAATATATGGCATGTCATTTTTTAAAACAATCGTGGGGGTCATCGAACTAAGCATCCTCTTTCCGGGTGCAATGGCATTTGCTTTACCACCAACAGCGCCATACAAATTAGGAACTCCAGGCTTCGCACTAAAATCATCCATCTCATCATTTAAAAAAAATCCGGCGCCGCCTACTACCGTTTTACTACCATAAGAATCATTAAGTGTTGTTGTGATCGCGACAGCATTGCCTTCTTTATCGATCACATTCAGATGGGTGGTTTCCTCACTTTCTCTGCGTGGCATTTCTCCCGGTTGAATTCTTTTGCTGTTACCTGCAATGCCTGCTTCATAGTCTTTCATTCGTTGTTTTAAATATTGATCGCTTACTAAAGTTTTTTCCGGTACTTTATAAAAATCAGCATCACCCATGTATTCCGCCCGGTCTGCAAATGCCCTGCGTTCCACTTCAGTCATAAGTTGTACCGAAGCGGAAGATTCAAATCCCAATGAGGCGATGTTTTTATCTTCGATCATCTTCATCATTTGGTTCAATAAAATGCCGCCACTGCTGGGCATGGGCATACTAATGATTTTGTATCCTTTGTAATCAAACATATGAGCTTCCCTGAATTTTGCTTTATAATTTTTAAGATCCTGCAAAGTAATAATGCCTCCTCCCCTTCTCATTTCTTCAACAATTAGTTTTGCTGTTTCGCCTTCATAAAATCCCTGCTCACCTTTATCACGAATTCGTTTTAAAGTATTTGCAAGATCAGTTTGAATTAATGTATCACCCGCTTTCCAACTTTCTTTGACAAAAACCGGCAGGAGAGAATTATATTGCTTCAGTTCATTTTGAATACTATTGAATGATCTTGCTTCGCTTTCAGTAATTACAAAACCTTTTTCTGCTAAATCAATTGCCGGTTGTATTAATTTTTCAAAAGAAAGTTTGCCATATTTAGCAGACGCAAACAAACCAGCTACCGTACCAGGTACACCTGGAGCAAGATGGCCGTTGACGCTTTTGCCGGATTCCACATTTCCTTTTTCATCCAAATACATATCACGGCTCGCTTCTAAAGGAGCCATTTCACGATAGTCAAGTGCCAGTAGTTTACTATTGCTCAATCTTGCTACCATAAACCCACCGCCGCCAATATTGCCGGCAGCGGGATACACTACTGCCAACGCCAATTGAGTAGCAATAGCTGCATCGACAGCATTACCGCCTTCTTTTAAAATTCCAACGCCAACCTTGCTGGCAAGAGGATGCGCGGAGACCACAGAACCATTTTCACAAATGATCTTTTTCTGAATACTATATTGGTAAGGATTGATATTAAGCTTTCGAACAGAAATTTCCTGGGGAGAATGACAAGTTGATAAAAGAATACCGGGTAATAAAGCGAAAAACATTTTTTTCATCTCTAAAATTACTAAGCAGACCTAAATCAAATCTGAAAAATTTTATAAACGCGGTTTAAAATAAGTGGGGGCTCTTTCCTAAATTGCTTTCTAAACCACACAATATGATAAGGGCGATCATATCCTTTTTATTTCTTTCAACAATTATTTCAGTAAAGGCACAATTAAAATCTCCCGAACAATTTTTAGGTTATAAGATTGGAACTCATTTCACTCCACATTGGAAAGTGGTAGAATATTTTCAACATGTAGCGGCTAATTCGTCTTCAACAGTAAAGCTACAGGAATATGGACAAACGAATGAAGGAAGACCATTGATAGTGGCTTTTATTTCAACTCCGGAGAATATTCAAAATCTTGAAAACATTCGTAAAAATAATCTGCGACTCGCCAATCAAAGCCTGGATAAAATGGCAGCTATGGAAAATACTCCGGTTATTGTTTGGCTTAGTTATAATGTCCACGGAAATGAAGCTTCCTCTACAGAAGCTGCGATGATGACATTGTATGCACTCGCCGATCCTTCCAATACAAAAATAAAAGAATGGTTAAAAAATACTGTGGTAGTAATAGACCCATGTGTTAACCCGGACGGTCACGACAGGTATGTGAATTGGTTTAATTCATTAGTAGGAAAAGAATATGATCCTTCATTAAATGCAAGAGAGCATTACGAACCCTGGCCGGGCGGCAGAACCAATCATTACAATTTTGACCTGAATCGTGACTGGGCCTGGCAAACGCAGATTGAATCACAGCAGCGATTAAAATTATACAATGAATGGTTACCGCAAGTGCACGTAGATTATCATGAACAGGGAGTAAATAGTCCATATTATTTCGCTCCGGCCGCACAACCTTATCATGAAGTGATCACTCCCTGGCAAAGAGAATTTCAAATCACGATCGGGAAGAATCATGCAAAATATTTTGACGAGAACGGCTGGCTTTATTTTACAAAAGAAGAATTTGATCTTTTCTATCCGTCATACGGCGATACTTATCCTGTTTACAATGGAGCTATCGGGATGACCTATGAACAGGCTGGCAACAGTTTTAGCGGCCTTGGCGTATATAAAGATGAAGGCGATACACTTACTCTTGTTGATCGTGCAATGCATCATTATACTACTTCATTAAGCACAATTGAGATCTCATCTCAAAATGCGCAAAGACTCATCAAAGAATTTCATAAATTTTTCAATGACGCGGTAACAAACGGTGTGGGAGAATATAAATCATACATTATTAAAAATGCACCGGCCGATGAAGAAAGAATTAAATCTGTCCTGGATCTGCTGGATAGAAATAAAATTATTTACAGTGCCGCAAAAGCAGGAAGTGCAAATGGATACAACTATAACAGTCGTAAGAATGAAAATTTTTCGATCGATGCAAATGATATTCTTATCAGCAGTATGCAACCAAAATCTGCTCTTGTGAAAGTTTTATTTGAACCAAACGGAAAATTAGTTGATTCAGTAACCTATGATATCACTGCCTGGTCGGCCCCATATGTGTATGGATTGAATGCCTATGCGACAAAACAAAATCTTGCCTCGGCAGGTTCATGGACAAAGCAAAAAAATGCAAATGATGTAACAAGCAACTACGGTTATGCTTTAAAATGGGAAGGAATACAAACCGCAAAGACGGTTGCACAGTTATTAAAGCAAGGTGTTAAATTAAGATATACAGAAGAACCTTTTGAATTGAGCGGGAGCAAATTTGACAGAGGTTCCATTTTGATTTTAAGAACCAGCAACAACTCAAATATTTGGGATGTTGTGAAAAAGACCTGTATTGAAAACAACAGGACACTGTATCCAATATCTACAGGTTTTGTCGATAAAGGATTTGATTTCGGAAGTTCGAAAGTTCATTATATAAAGACTCCAAAAGTGGCGCTTGTAACAGGCATGGGTGTAAGTTCAGGTGCTGCCGGTGAAATATGGTTCCTCTTCGAGCAGGAATTAAATTATCCTCTCACCTTAATTAATTTAAATAATTTACCCGGCGCCAATTGGAATCAATTTAATGTATTGATCATGCCGGATGGTAATTATTCTTTTTTGTCTGATAAAAATAGCGCTGACCAGTTTCATGATTGGATAAGCAAAGGAGGTAAAGTGATTGCACTGGAAGGAGCTGTTTCGCAATTATCAAAACTTGATTGGGCCATTAAAATGAAGAAAGCTGATGATAGCAGCAATAAAAAAGATACAACCTATGGTTCACTGCACAGATATGAAGATCGCGAGCGTGAACCGGTAGCCAATATTTCTGCGGGATCAATTTATAAAGTTGAGCTCGACAATACGCATCCGCTTGCTTTCGGTTATCCAAATTATTATTACACGTTGAAGCAGGATGACAATATTTATGAATTTATGAAGGATGGATGGAATGTTGGCATAGTGAGAAAAGATGAGCCGGTGGCGGGTTTTGTGGGTTATAAATTAAAGCCAAGATTAAAGAATGGATTATTGTTCGGTGTGCAGAATGTTGGAGAGGGCACCATCACTTATTTTGCCGATAATGTTTTGTTCCGTGATTTCTGGCAGAATGGAAAGCTTATGTTTTGCAATGCTGTGTTTTTGGTGGGGCAATGATTTACGCTATCAGCTTAATTAATTCTATTAAACTATACAGCCCGCGTTAAATGCAGGCCAATTTTATTCAAGCGGTTTTAATCACTTGCCAAATAGCCATTATATTCGCTGAATAAATTTCCCTGATGATACGAAAACTTCGACTGTTCTCTTATAGTTTGTTCCTTGTTCCTTGTACCTTGTTCCTTGCACCTCGCTCCTTCTCCCAACCACCCGTTACCTGGACCTCAGCCGACATGTATCTTGCTCTTCGTAAGCTAAATGTATTGGGTTCGGTTCTCTATATCGCTGCTCACCCTGATGACGAAAACACAAGGCTCCTCGCCTATTTTTCGAAGGACAGGATGTATCGCACCGGTTATTTATCCTTAACAAGAGGTGATGGCGGACAAAACCTGATTGGCAATGAACAGGGCATAGAATTAGGATTGATCAGGACGCAGGAATTACTTTCTGCAAGAAGAATTGATGGCGCCGAACAATTTTTTTCGAGAGCCTTTGATTTTGGATTTTCAAAAAACCCGCAGGAGACATTTACCAAATGGGACAGGGAAAAAATTTTAAGTGACGTGGTTTGGGTAATAAGAAAATTTCAACCGGATATCATCATAACACGTTTCCCAACAACCGGTGAAGGCGGACATGGACATCACACGGCTTCTGCCATTTTAGCTAATGAAGCATTTTTGGATGCTGCAGATCCAAATAAATTTCCTGAACAATTGAAGTTTGTGAAACCCTGGCAGCCGAAAAGAATTCTCTGGAATACTTTCAATTTCGGCAACACAAATACAACCAGCAGCGATCAGTTTAAGTTTGATGTGGGTGGTTACAATCCATTGCTCGGAAAAAGTTATGGCGAAATAGCGGCCACAAGCCGCAGCCAGCATAAAAGCCAGGGCTTTGGAGTGGGTGCATCAAGAGGTGAAGCAATAGAATATTTTAAAACGACCGGCGGCCCTGCTCCTGAGAATGATATCATGGATGGTGTGGAGTTGAGCTGGAAAAGAGTGCAGGGTGGAGAAATGATCTCAAAGATAATTGACAGTCTCACTTCATCATTTGATCTTTTGCACCCCGAAAATTCAGTGAAAGGATTAGTAAGATTGTGCAAGGCAATAAACGTATTGCCGGATGGCTATTGGAAAAATCAGAAATTAAAAGAAGTTCAACAACTGGTTGAACAGTGCAGTGGATTATTTCTCGATGCAACCACCATGGATCAATTTGCTGTTCAAACAGATTCGATCCGCATTAATTTCTTTCTGAATAACCGGCTTGGAGTAAATGCGACGCTGAAAAATATTTCCGTTGATGCACTGGACTCAGCATTTAATATTCCTCTTACAAAAAACAAAAATGTTTTACTCGGAAGAATATTTTATGTGCCTTTATCAAAGCCTATCACACAGCCCTACTGGCTGCAAAATAAAATGGAAGAAGGTTATTTTAATGTAAAGGACCAGCAAAAGATCGGGCAGGCGGATGTTGATCCGGCGTATCTAACCAATTTTACTGTCAACATTGAAGGACAGGATTTCAATTTTGCAAAACCGGTAAAATATAAATTTACTGACCCGGTAAAGGGTGAAGTGTATGAACCTGTTGTCATCATTCCCCAGATCACTTTCAAAGATTTTAATCCTTTATATATTAAAACTGAAAAACAAGACGGAGTTGAGGTTTCTTTCACAGCAAATAAATCATTAAATATTCCTGGTGCTCCTACAGTTTTCCACCCGCTTAATTCGAAACCTGATACTCTACCGCTTATAATCGGCGGAGTTTCATTAAGTAAAAAACAGGTCTATACCGAATCAATTACTGATAAAAATTTAGATCCAAGAATTTATAAAATAAACACAGCTCCTGATTCTTCTCATGGCGGCTTCATACAAAAATCCATTACCTATGATCACATTCCCTTCATAAATTATTTTAAAGAAGCTATATTAAAAGTTGAAAAATTCGATTTAAAAACAGCCGGCAAAAGAATTGGTTACATTGTTGGTGCAGGAGATAAAGTATCGGAGGCTCTTGAACAGATGGGATATGATGTAACTATGCTTGGCGATAAAGAACTTTCACGAAATAATATTCAGCAGTTCGATGCGATCATCACGGGCGTAAGGGCATATAACACTGACATATGGCTGAATAACTATTACGATAAACTGATGAAGTATGTAAGTGAGGGAGGAAACCTCATCGTTCAATATAATACAAACAATTTTATTAGTACGGTGAGTTCAAAAATCGGTCCTTATAAGTTTGACATCGTTAACAGAAGAGTTACGGATGAAAATGCAGAGGTTAAGTTTTTAAACCCTGATCATACGGTTTTAAATTTTCCAAACAAAATAACACCGCAGGATTTTACGGGATGGATCCAGGAGAGAAGTATTTATCATGCGGCTAATTTTGATAAGAAAAATTTTGAAACTATTTTTTCTATGCATGATCCCGGTGAACCGGATGATGAAGGAAGCCTGATCATTGCTCACTATGGAAAAGGAACATTTGTCTATACAGGGCTTGTTTTTTTCCGCGAGCTACCGGCGGGTGTTCCCGGTGCTTATCGTTTATTTGCAAATCTTATTGCGCTGAATAAGCAAAAGGCATTTTGAATCGCGGATTGCGCCGATTAAATGATTGTAGAACATTTTTACTATTGTTATGGATTCACAAAAAAGGGCGGATAATTTAAGAAGAGATATTGCCGGTGTATTTGCTATCGTATTGGGATTAACGATTGGTCTTTTTATCAGGAGAGTAAAAATTGGATTATTGATCGGACTCGTGTTGGGGTTTATAGCTATTTCTTTGTTCAAAAGAAAAATAAATTAAAAATGCAAGAACCAAATTCCAAATCTCAAATAATATTCAATTAAAAAAATCAGAACCGACTTCAACTTTAAATTTTTGATTTGGATTTTATTTGGAATTTGTGATTTATATTTTGTGATTTTAAAATGGATAAT
>Ga0207106_1017_pt1 | contig 55130 bp, 26 predicted proteins | sample Alteio_BWMinHeat_78_FD_153535 | JGI IMG/M metagenome (GOLD analysis project Ga0207106, IMG submission 153535) | Enriched cells from forest soil in Barre Woods Harvard Forest LTER site, Petersham, Massachusetts, United States -... | ecosystem: Environmental > Terrestrial > Soil > Temperate forest >...
GGAATCAATGTTGGCAATGAGAGTAAGGAACATCCGGCAAATGTTTTTGTCGGTGATGAAGATTATGTAAAAACACTGGGACTAAGAATTACTGCCGGAAGAGATTTTTCAAGGGATATGTCTACTGATGTGAAAGAAGCATTTATTATTAATGAAACGGCTGTAAAAGAATTTGGCTTTGGTACTCCTCAAAAAGCGATCGGCCAGTCATTAAGCTGGAATGAATGGGTACCCACTGATACATTAAATCCAATAAAGAAAGGAAAGGTGATTGGTGTAATACGGGATTTTCATTATAAAAGTTTACACGAAAAAGTAACGGCTTCTGTCATTCAACTTTATCCGCAGGTAACATTTACAGTAGCTGTTAAATTAAAAACCGCCGATATCAAAAATACCATTGCATACATTAATAATGAATGGAACAAATTCTCACCAAATTATCCGCTGGATTACAAATTCATGGATGAAAGCTATGGTGAAATGTATAAGAGTGAAGAAAAATTGAGTGACCTGCTTTGGATCTTTGCCGTCATGGCCATCGTGGTAGGATGCATGGGCCTGTTTGGCTTAGCCGCATTCAATGCGGAGCAAAAAACAAAAGAAATAGGAATCAGAAAAGTATTGGGAGCAAGTGTGTTCGATATTGTCGGATTACTTTCCGGGAATTTCCTGGTCCTTGTCGTGATCGCTTCATTGATTGCTTTTCCAATTGCATGGTGGGCCATGAATGACTGGTTAAAAGATTTTCCATACCGGATAACGATCAGCTGGTGGATCTTCGGCATTGCTATCATTGCTGCATTAGCAATCGCGATGTTAACTGTAAGTTTTCAATCAATTAAAGCAGCGATTGCTAATCCTGTGAAATCATTACGAACCGAGTGAAGTCGTGAGACGTGAGACGTGAATCGTCAATAGTTAAAGTCACTCATGTCTCACGATAAAAATTGTTATTAATGATAAAAGAAAAAACATGATCAAAAATTATTTTAAAACTGCCTGGCGTAATCTGCTAAAGAATAAGGTCTATTCTTTCATCAATATTCTTGGTCTTGCCGTCGGCATGGCAGTGACAATACTGATTGGTTTATGGGTCTGGGATGAAATTTCTTACAATAAAAATTTTACCAACTATGAACACATTGTAAGGGTAAAGGAAAATTCAACAGCAAGCAACTCCATACGCACATTTAACTCAGTGCCCATTCCCTTATCTGTTGATCTGAGAACAAAATATGCCTCTGATTTCAAAAGGGCTTCAATGGCTTCATGGAATCTATCGAATATATTGGCTTCAGGAGATAAGAAGTTCAGTAAAACCGGGATGTTTGTGCAGCCGGACTTTGCAAAAATATTTTCTTTTAAAATGATAGAAGGCTCATTGAATTGTTTAAACGATCCCTATTCTGTTGTGCTTACTCAATCACTTGCAAAAGCAATGTTTGGCAATGATGACCTTTTGAATAAATTAGTAAAAATAGATAACAAGAAGAGTGTTAAAGTAAGTGGCGTGATTGCAGATTTTCCGCATAACTCAGAGTTCAGTGATGTAACCTTTTTTATCCCGTGGGATTATTATGAGGCAGATCATCAATGGGTAAAAAATTCTGAGTCAGAATGGGACAATAATTCATTTCAAATATTTGCACAGTTGCGTGACAATGCAAATGTAAATGTTGTTGCAGTCAAAGTGAGGAAAGAACTTGATGGACACGACAGAACCGACAAACCTGAAGTGGTTCTGCACCCAATGAGCAAGTGGCATTTATATAATGAATTTAAAGAAGGAAGAAATACGGGTGGTAATATTGAATTTGTATGGATGTTTGGTATCATTGGTTTTTTTGTTTTACTGCTTGCCTGTATCAACTTTATGAATCTTAGCACTGCACGTTCAGAAAAACGCGCAAAGGAAGTTGGCGTACGGAAAGCGATAGGTTCATTACGCAAACAATTAATCACACAATTTTTAAGTGAGTCTGTTCTAATCGCATTGCTTGCTTTTGCATTAGCAATATTACTCGTACAAATTTCATTGCCGCTATTCAATGAATTAGCCGATAAACAAATGCATATTTTATGGAATAATGGCTTGTTCTGGTTTACAGCATTGCTGTTTACATTATTTACCGGTGTGATTGCAGGAAGTTACCCGGCATTTTATCTTTCGTCATTTAAATCAATAAAAGTTCTAAAAGGCACGTTCAAGGCCGGACGCTTTGCATCGATACCCCGTAAAATATTAGTGGTGCTCCAATTCACAGTGTCGATTGCTTTGATCATCGGTACAATTATTATTTACCAGGAAATACAATATGCAAAGAACAGGCCTGTTGGTTATTCGCGTGATGGTCTTCTTACTGTGGATATGAACACTCCTGATCTCTATGGACATTATGGCGCAATACGAAATGACCTGGTTAATTCCGGGGCAGTTATTGAAATGGCAGAATCTTCAAGCCCCCCAACTGATGTGTGGAGTAACCAGAGTGGATTTAACTGGAAAGGAAAAGATCCCAATCTTAACGCTTCGTTCGGCGTAATCCGCGTAACACATGATTTTGGAAAAACAGTAGGCTGGAATGTAAAACAAGGGCGGGATTTTTCGAGAGATTTTGCAACAGATACTGCTTGTATGATAATGAACCAAGCCGCTGCAAAATATATTGGCTTAATGAATCCAATTGGTGAAACAATAACACATGAGGAAGATAAAAATGTATTTAAATCTTATAAAGTAATCGGGATAATTGACAACATGCTGATGGAATCTCCTTTCGATCCGGTAAAGCCTGGTTTTTATTTTTTGGATTACGAGAATGCAAACGTGGTAATTGCAAGAGTAAACCCTTCACTAAGTATGAATGCCGCTTTGCCAAAAATTTCAAATGTATTTAAAAAATATAACCCGGGTGCTCCTTTCGAGTACGTTTTTGCTGATGATGAGTATACAAAGAAATTTTCAAATGAGCAGCGCATAGGAAGTCTTGCAACGGTGTTTGCAATCTTTGCCATCTTTATCAGTTGTCTCGGGTTGTTTGGCCTGGCATCATTTACTGCAGAGCAACGAACGAAAGAAATTGGTGTGCGCAAAGTACTGGGCGCATCAGTGCTTAATCTCTGGAAACTTTTATCGACAGATTTTTTGGTACTGGTATTCATCTCCCTTTTTATTGCAATTCCGGTTGCATATTATTTCATGCATAACTGGCTGAAGAATTACAATTACCATATCGGCATTTCTGTATGGGTTTTTATCACAACAGGAATAATGGCGTTGCTGATAACGTTGTTAACAGTAAGTTTTCAATCGATCAAAGCAGCGATTGCCAACCCTGTGAAGTCGTTACGAACCGAATAGCGACGTGAATCGTGAGAAGTGAAACGTGAAATACTCACGATTGACGTCTCACGTCTCACGACAAAAATGAATAATTGACTTTAAAAGAAAAGTAATGATAAAAAATTATTTCAAAACCGCGTGGCGCAACCTGGGGAGAAGCAAGATGCATTCATTTATCAATATTGCAGGCCTTTCTGTTGGTATGGCGGTAGCCATGCTCATCGGTTTATGGATTTGGGATGAGTTATCGTTTGACAAATACCACCGGAATTATGACCATATAGCGCAGGTGATCGAACAAAATACCAATAATGGTATAATTAATACCAGTACAGCTGTTCCTTTACCTCTTGCTCCGGCATTACGTAAAAATTACGGAAGCGATTTTAAGCATATAGTAATGGCATCGTGGACAGACCCTCATATTTTAGCTGCAGGGGATAAAAAAATATCTTACCCGGGTGATTTTATGGGCACCGAAGGCCCTGAAATGTTTACGCTGCACATGTTAAAGGGCAGCCGGAATGGTTTAAAAGATCCTTCTTCCATGCTTATCTCTGCCTCAGTGGCAACAGCATTGTTTGGTACTGCGGAACCGGTAGGCAAACTGATAAAACTTGACAATGATGCCAGTTTTATGATTACCGGCGTGTATGAAGACTTACCTAAAAACACCTCTTTACACAACATTGCTTTTATAGCACCGTGGGATTATTATGCTGCTTCCCGTGATTGGGTAAGAAATGCAAGAGATAATTGGGGCGAGGCCTCTTTTCAAATGTACGTAGAGCTGGCAGCTAATGCGGATATGGAAAAGGTATTAGCAAAAATCAAAGACATCAAGCTAAAAAATGTAAACAGTGAAGACGCAAAATATAAACCACTTGTTTTATTGCAGCCAATGAGCAAGTGGCACCTGTATAGTGAATTTAAAAATGGCGTTAATACAGGCGGAGCTATTGAATATGTATGGCTATTTGGCATTATTGGAACATTTGTGCTGCTTCTTGCATGTATAAATTTTATGAACCTAAGCACGGCACGCAGTGAAAAAAGGGCAAAAGAAGTTGGCATACGTAAAGCAATCGGCTCGCTAAGAGGGCAACTGATAAGCCAGTTTTTTTGTGAATCATTATTAATGGCAATCCTCGCTTTTTGTCTTGCATTATTGTTAGTAATACTGGTATTGCCATTTTTTAATACCCTGGCTGATAAAAACATGTCAATACTGTGGGGTAATCCATTTTTCTGGATATTAAGTATAATGTTCACTTTATTTACGGGGGTAATCGCCGGTTTCTATCCTGCATTGTACCTCTCTTCCTTTAAACCGGTTAAAGTATTAAAAGGTACTTTTAAGGCAGGGCGTTTTGCAGGCATTCCGCGTAAAGTTTTGGTTGTTACCCAATTTACTGTATCTGTTATTTTAATTATTGGCACCATCATAGTTTTTAAACAAATACAGTTTGCCAAAAACCGCCCTGTTGGTTATAGCAGGGATGCGCTTATGAATCTGGAAATAGTAACTGATGACCTGCATAATCACTTTGCTGCCGTTGAAACAGATTTAATTGCATCGGGTGCTGTAACAGGCATAGCCGAAGCATCCAGCCCAATGACAGGAATACATAATAACAGAGGTGACCTTGACTGGCAAGAAAAAAACCCCGCGCTTACTTATGATTTTGCAAATATCCGTGTTACTATAGGTTATGGTAAAACAACAGGCTGGCAGTTAGTGACTGGAAGGGATTTTTCAAGCCAGTTGCTGACCGATTCATCAGCAGTTATATTAAACGAGGCTGCCGTAAAATACATGGGACTTACACATCCTCTTGGAGAAACAATAAGGTTCAATAAAAAAGACTATACAGTTATAGGAATAGCAAAAGATATGGTAATGCAATCGCCTTATGAACCTGTTAAACAAACAATTTTTTACTTAAACAATAGCGATTTTGATGATATATTAATTAGAATAAATCCTGTTGTAAGTACACATGATGCTATCATCAAAATAGAGGCAATATGCAAAAAATATTCTCCTGCGGTTCCTTTCACATACAAATTTGTTGATGAAGACTACGCCAAAAAATTCAGTAACGAAGAACGCATTGGTAATCTCGCTGTAGTGTTTACAATGCTTGCTATTTTTATTTCATGTCTTGGGTTATTTGGTATGGCATCTTTCATGGCAGAGCAGAGAGTAAAAGAAATTGGCGTAAGAAAAGTTTTGGGTGCTACTGTGTTCAACTTATGGCAATTAATGTCAAAAGATTTTGTGAAGCTCGTTTTTATTTCCTTGATTATTGCCACACCAACAGCTTATTATTTTACGTATAACTGGCTGCAGAATTATCAATACAGAACAAACTTATCCTGGTGGATTTTTGTGGGATCCGGTATTGGTGCACTCATCATTACATTATTGACAGTTAGTTTCCAGGCGATCAAAGCTGCGATTGCGAATCCTGTGAAGTCGTTGCGAACCGAATAGCGACGTGAATCGTGAGACGTGAAACGTGAAATACTCACGATTGACGTCTCACGTCTCACGACAAAAATGAATAATTGACTTTAAAAGAAAAGTAATGATCAAAAACTATTTCAAAACCGCGTGGCGTAATCTGGGGAGAAGCAAGATGCATTCATTTATCAATATTGCAGGCCTGGCGATCGGCATGGCAGTAGCCATATTAATTGGCATGTGGATGCATGATGAACTTTCCTTCGACAAAAATTTCAAAAATTATGAGCGCATAGCGCAGGTAATACAGAACGTTACCAATAATGGTGAAGTGCAAACATGGACGACTGTTCCTTATCCGCTGGCAGAGGAAATACGAAAAAATTATGGTGGCGATTTTAAGCATATCGCAATGGCTGTTGATGCGGGGGATCGCATATTATCGTTCCAGGAAAAAAAACTGAAAGAGAATGGGATGTTTTTTGAAAAAGAAGCACCCGAAATATTAAGTTTAAAAATGGTACAGGGATCAGGAAACCTAAATGATCCTGCTTCTATTTTACTTTCTGCATCTGCCGCCAAAGCTTATTTCGGAGATGAGAATCCAATCGGCAAATTGATGAAGATCGGCAATATGCCCCCGGTAAAACTGACGGGAGTTTATAAAGATTTTTCTCACAACTCTACATTCGCCGACTTGAACTTTATTTCAACCTGGGATCTTTTTTATGCTGCTAATGACGTTAAATCAATACAAGATCCCTGGCGTCCCAATTTCGTTTCTCTTTATGTTCAATTAAATGATAATGCGGATATAGCCAGGGCATCGGCAAAGATCAAAGATGCCAAACTGAAAAAAGTAAATAGCCAGCTCGCTAAAAAGAAACCCGAACTTTTTTTGTTCCCAATGAACAAATGGCATTTGTATTCTGAATTTAAAAATGGAGTGAATGTGGGGGGTGCAATCCAATATGTATGGATGTTTGGAATTATTGGCGTGTTTGTTCTATTATTGGCCTGTATCAATTTTATGAACCTGAGCACTGCTCGGAGCGAAAAACGTGCAAAGGAAGTAGGTATCCGGAAGGCAATTGGTTCCCTTCGCAAACAACTTATTTTTCAATTTTTCAGCGAATCACTATTAACTGCAATTTTTGCATTTGTATTATCATTGTTATTGGTAATACTCCTTCTCCCCTTCTTTAATACAGTATCTGGCAAACAAATGTCTGTCGTTTGGAATAATCCATTCTTTTGGTTAATGAGTGCCGGTTTCACCATCTTTACCGCATTAATAGCAGGGAGCTATCCCGCATTTTATTTGTCCTCATTTAACGCCGTAAAAGTTTTAAAAGGAACATTCAAAGCAGGGCGCTCTGCTGTTATTCCCCGAAAGATACTTGTTGTCGTGCAATTCACCGTTTCCATTGCACTGATCATCGGCACAATCATCGTTTATAAGCAAATTCAATTTGCAAAAGATCGTCCTGTTGGGTATAGCCGCAACAATCTAATTGCTATTTCATCTTCAGATGAAATTCATAAACATTTCAACGCTATAAGACAAGAGCTGACAGATGCAGGACTGATCACGGAAATATCCGAAGCGGGTAGTTCACCTGCAGAAGGAGGAGGCAGTAGCAGCGGTTTTAGCTGGAGGGGTAAAGACCCGAATCTTTCTATCGATTTTCCATATCTGAGCGTCTCTTATGATTATGGCAAAACAATTAACTGGCGGTTAAAAGAGGGACGCGATTTTTCCAAGGATTTTGCGACGGATTCATCGGCATTTATATTAAATGAAGCCGCTGTAAAATTTATGGGTCTTTCCAATCCCATCGGGGAGACAATTCAATGGTTTGATAAATCCTATAGAGTTATTGGCGTAGTAAAAGATATGTTGATGCAATCCCCTTACGAACCGGTAAAACCAACTGTCTTTTTATTATCCAATGATGCCAATAATGCTGTCCTCATAAAAATAAATCCGTCAGTAAGCGCTGGCAATGCATTGAAAAAAATCGGTTCTGTTATTACAAAATTCAATCCCGATCAGCCTTTCGAATACCGGTTTGTAGATGATGACTATGCAAAAAAGTTTACCAGCGAGGCAAGGATCGGCAAGTTGGCAAGTTTCTTTGCCATACTTGCCATTGCTATTTCCTGTCTTGGTTTATTTGGATTAGCCTCATTTGTTGCAGAGCAACGTACAAAAGAAATTGGTGTACGAAAAGTGTTGGGTGCTTCCGTTTTTAATGTATGGAATTTACTTTCCAGGGATTTTGTAATGCTTGTGATCATTTCATTTTTTATCGCTTCGCCCATCGCCTGGTATTTTATGAATAAATGGTTGCAGGATTATTCTTACAGAATAAATATTAGCTGGGAAATATTTTTAATAGCAGGCTTTTTAGCTCTTGCTATTGCTTTGATCACCGTAAGTTTTCAAGCGATCAGAGCAGCCATTGCAAATCCTGTGAAAAGTTTAAGAACGGAATGAAAAAGTAAAAAATCAAAAAGAGGGCAGCTTTTGGCTTTTGACTTAAATAATCTCTATGCTAAAAAACTTCTTTTATGTTAAGAAACTATTTCAAAATTGCGCTGCGTAATTTATCACGACAGAAAATCCTTGCATTCATCAATGTTTTTGGGTTATCAACGGGTATCGCTTTTTTTATTTTGTTGCTGCTATATTCTGTCAACGAACTTAGTTTTGATCGCTTTCACAAAAATGAAAGAAATATTTATTGTGTATATGACGTGGCAAAAGGATTGGACGGCAGTTCCCAGTATTCAGCATCAGTAGCAATGCCTTTGGGGCCAACGATCAGGAAGGATATGCCCGATGTAATAAATTATGTCCGTTTAAAACAGTTGCCGGTCGAAAGCTATTTGCGTACCAATAATGAACTCCGGGGCGTAACGCTATCCTTTGCCGATCCCCAATTTTTTTCTGTTTTTACTTTCCCCTTGAAATATGGAAATGCTTCCAGCGCATTAAAGGGTTTAAATAATCTTGTTATTACTGCATCGAAAGCAAAAGAATTATTTGGAACTGATAATGTTGTCGGGAAGACTGTACAACTAAAAATATTCGATGATTTTCAACCTTTCATTATAAGTGCTGTCGCTGAAGATATGTCTGCCAATTCATCCATCCGTTTTGATGTAATGGGCAGTTTTGCTTTTTTTGAAACAACAAAATTTGGAATGATGTTTAATAACTGGTACACTACCGCTTTTCGAACCTTCGTTCAATTGCGTGCAGGAAGTAGTTTGCCAGGTGATATAAATCGTTTAGCGGCATTTCATCATGCTTATAACGAAGATGATGCAACAATAACAAAGAAGACCAAATCCCTTGTCACTTATGGTTTATTGCCATTGCGTTCCATACATACTGATACAAGAATAAATGATATAACAGATACTGAAACCGTTGATCCAAAAACTATTTGGATAATCTTAGGCATTGCGGCAGCTATATTATTAATTGCCTGCATCAATTTCACAACACTTGCCATAGGACGTTCTGCCGGAAGAGGTAAAGAGGTCGGCGTAAGAAAAGTGATAGGCGCTGAAAGAAGCCAGCTTGTTTTTCAATTTCTTTCAGAAGCAATTCTCCTTAGTACTCTTTCAACAATAATCGGTTTATTGCTTGCCAAACTATTGCTGCCTTATTTCAATCAATTAGCCGGCAGGAATTTACAATTGTCCTTTTCATTATATCCTGAGATGGGATGGTTGATTATTGGCATCCTGGTACTGGTAGCAATACTATCAGGCAGTTACCCTGCTTTATTGTTATCTAAGTTTAAACCAATAGAGGTATTAAAAAATAAGATCAGGTTAGGCGGTTCAAATTTATTTACAAGATCACTTGTTACGCTTCAATTTATACTGTCTATTGGCCTGATCGTTTCAACTATTGTTATACTTCAGCAAACAAAATACCTGACAAGCAAAAATCCGGGGTTTAACAAAGAGAATGTTGTAATGATAGATGCAGAGCAAACAAATTCAATAAAGGATTACCCGCTTTTTAAGCAGGCATTATCTGCCAATACAAATATAATTGATGTCGCCTCATCGGAAACGGGTCTTGGCGAAGGAGCAGAATTTCAGAATCATGGCTTCATGTACAATGGTACACATAAAGCCATATACGAATATCTGATCGACCCCGATTATATAAATGTATTGGGAATGCAACTCATTGCAGGGAGAAATTTTAATGCTGCAATGGCTGATGATACCGTAACATCCGTTATTATAAATGAAGCAATGATGAATGAGTTTGGATGGACATTAAACAATGTAATAGGGCAACAAGTAAAAGGATATACCAATACTAAAACACCGGTTGTAATCGGGGTCGTAAAGAATTTTAATTTCCAGTCTTTGACTGAAAAAATTCAACCGCAGTTATTCCACCAGTTTGCAGGGCATGGAATACAAAAATTCTTTGCGCGGATAAAATCCGGTGATCCTTCACCCGTGATTGCAGCCATGCAAAAAACATGGAGCAGTATTGTTCCTGATGTTCCTTTTAAATACAGTTTCCTTGATGATGACCTCGATAATTTTTATAAATCTGAAAAACGCTGGGGGAGTATTGTAGCATGGGCGGGAGCCGTGGCAATATTTCTTGCCTGTCTTGGTTTATTCGGCCTGGCTGCTTTAGCAGCTGTTAATCGTGTAAAGGAGATTGGTATACGCAAGGTAATGGGCGCATCAATGGGTAATATCGTTACACTTTTGTCAAAGGAATTTTTAAAACTTATTATAATAGCATTAATCATAGCGTCGCCGGCCGCATGGTATTTTATGAATGAATGGCTGCAGGGTTTTGCCTACCGCATTCATATTACCGTCTGGATATTTTTTGCTGCAGGTATTGCAACAATATTGATTGCCTTGCTTACCATCAGCTTCCAGGCGATTAAGGCTGCTATTGCGAACCCTGTGAAAAGTTTGAGAACGGAATAGAATTGTGAATGGTGAATCGTGAATTGTCAATTACAGTTCCTTCTCACCACTCACAATTCACAATTGACAACAAAAATAAAGTCCATGATAAAAAATTATCTGACTCTTGCATTTCGAAATCTTAGCAAACGCAAAGGATATTCTATTTTGAATATTTTAGGTCTTGCAATCGGCATTACTTGCTGCCTGCTCATTTTCCAATATGTTTCTTATGAAAGAAGCTATGATAAATTTCAGCCGGATTCAAAGCAGGTAGTGAGGTTGCGCCTGGATTCTTATCAACAGGGCAAACTGGCCTGGCAATCTGCGACAAGCTATCCTGGTATTGGTCCAGCTTTAAAAAGAGATTATCCTGAAGTGGAAGGTTTTTGCCGGCTGATAGATAACAACGTGGTTTTGGCAAATTCAAAAACCAATGTGAAGTTTAAAGAAACGAAAGGATATTATGCCGATCCTGCCGCCATCAAAATGCTTGCAGTGAGATTAGTAAAAGGTGATCCCGCCAAAGCACTGAACAATACAAATAATATTATCATTTCCGAAAGCATGGCAAAAAAATATTTTGGAAATGGAGAAGCAGTCGGTCAGCGATTAGAAATTCGTGACGCTAATGCACCTAAAGATTATAGTTATGAAATTTCAGGTATCTTCAAAGATTATCCAGCCAATTCTCATTTGATCATTAATTACCTCGTTTCTTATGCTACGCTCAACAGCGAATTGAAACAATCCGGTGATACAAGCAATGCAGCAGAAACATCTTTCGGATGGTATGATTTCTATACGTACCTGCAATTAAAACCGGGTACTGATCTGAAAAATTTTGAATCGAAGCTTCCTGCTTTTTGCAATCATTATATAAACAGTAACGAATGGAACAAAACAAATAATGTAAAGAACACGCTTTCGATCATTCCGCTTTCCAATATCTATTTATACTCTAATTACAACCAGGAAGCGGAAGTCAATGGCAATGGACGATCAGTGAGCTTTATGTTCCTCATCGGTTTTATCATCATGGCCATTGCCTGGATCAATTATATTAATCTCGCTACGGCCCGGTCGGTAGAGAGAGGAAAGGAAGTCGGTGTAAGAAAAGTATTGGGCGCCGGCAGGGCGCATCTTGTAAGACAATTCATGCTGGAAAGTTTATTGCTGAATTTTATTGCAGTAGTGATCGCTTTGATTGCAGGCTATATTTTATCGCCTTTATTTAATTCATTGATGGGTCGTGCAGACTCAACAGGTTTTTCACTAAGAAACAGTTATTGGATGTTGTTTGCCGCCATATTTATTTTTGGAACGCTGCTTTCGGGATTATATCCTTCGTTTGTCATGTCCGGTTACAAACCAATCAGTGTTTTGAAAGGTGCATTCAAAAATAGTTCACGTGGGTTGTTACTAAGAAAAGGTTTGATCATTCTTCAATTCAGTATCTCGGTTATTCTTATTGCAGGAACAATTGTTGTTTTCCGGCAGGTGAGCTTTATGCGCCACCAGGATCTTGGAGTAAATATTAATCAAACATTGGTGTTGGACGGTGCACAAACTTTAAAAGATTCTTTATACCAAAACTCTTACCAGCCATTCAAAGATGAAATGCTGAAACAACCCGGTGTTAAGAGCATGACTGCATCAAGCACAGTACCCGGTGAAGAAATTTACTGGACAGCAGGAATAAGAAGATTGAATCCTCCTAATGCTCCCAGTGTAACGCTTTATCATCTCGGGATCGATTATGATTTTATTCCTCAATTCCAGTTAAAACTTGCAGCAGGAAGAAATTTTTCAAAGGATTTTCCTACAGATGAAAAGGCAGCCATCTTAAATGAACAAGCCGTTTCTTTATTAGGTTTTAAAAATGCACAGGATGCCATCAATCAAAAAATAATCAGGAGAGATACTTTGACGATCGTTGGCGTTGTCCAAAGTTTTCATCACCAGGGATTACAAAAAGCGATCGATCCGCAGCTCATCCTGTTGCGACCCAATACGCGGAACTCCTATTCAATAAAACTATCGGGCAATAACATGGCAAAGAGCGTAGCCATGATACAAACTGTCTGGAATAAATATTTTCCAGGTGATCCTTTTAATTATTTTTTCCTCGATGATTTTTATAACCAGCAATACAAAGCTGACCAACAGTTTGGAAAAGTATTTACACTATTCGCCATGCTTGCGATCCTGATTGCCTGCTTTGGCCTGCTTGGTTTATCATCTTATAATATACTTCAACGAACTAAAGAAGTAGGGATTCGAAAAGTACTGGGAGCTTCTACTCAAAGCGTGGTTTATATTTTATCAAAAGATTTCTTGATGCTGGTATTGATTGCCTTTGTGCTTGCCGTGCCAGTTACCTGGTGGATCATGCATAAATGGCTTGAAGATTTTGCATACAGAATTAGTATTGGGTGGTGGGTGTTTGTAGCCGCAGGAATGCTATCTGTATTCATTGCATTAGTAACGATCAGCTTCCAGGCGATAAAAGCAGCCATTGCCAATCCTGTGAAATCACTACGAACGGAGTGAGTATCGTGAGTCGTCAATCGATAAAGTCACTCACGACTCACGTTTCACGTCTCACGACAAAAATTTTGATATAACAATAAAAAAACCTAGCCATGATAAAGAATTATTTATTGGTAGCGATCAGGAACCTCCGAAAGAATAAAGTATTCTCACTGATCAACATTCTTGGACTTGCCCTCGGTATGGCCTGCAGCCTGCTGATCTTACTTTGGGTAAATGACGAACGTAAAATGGATAAGTTCAATAAAAACACGGAGCAGCTGTACAGTGTTTATGAACGACAGTATTATGATAATAAGATTGAGGCTTTTCATTCAACACCGGGTATCATGGCAGATGAGATGAAAAGAGTTTTGCCTGAAGTGCAATATGCAAGCGGGTTTGCATGGGAAAGCCTCGCCACTTTCCAGGTGGGTGATAAAATACTAAAAGAAACCGGTAATCATGCAGGGGCTGATTTTTTCAAAATGTTCAGTTATGAATTATTGGAAGGTAATGCGACTAATGCTTTGAACTCACCGGTTGATATTACTATTTCAAGAAAGATGGCGAATGATTTTTTTGGAAGCCCGCATGCAGCCATAGGAAAAACGATTCGTTATGCCAATCAAAAAGACTTTACTGTAACTGCAGTATTTGAGAACCTCCCTGGGAATGCCTCTGAAAAGTTCGACTACCTTGTTAACTGGCAATCTTTTCTTAATGAACAATCCTGGGCAAAGGACTGGGGCAACAATGGTCCGCATACATTTATCATGTTGCGGGCGGGAACTAACCCGGTTGCTTTTGAAAAAAAGATCGTTCGCTTCTTAGATAAGTATAACAAAGAACAGGATAAATCCTTTCGCATAGAATTAGGTATCCAGCGATTTGACGATATGTATTTACATTCTCATTTTTCAACGATCGGCAAACTTGAGGGCGGCAGAATTGAATATGTAAAATTATTTAGTCTCGTTGCCATTTTTATTTTGCTGATCGCCTGTATCAATTTCATGAACCTGACAACAGCGCGTTCTGCAAAACGTGCAAAGGAAATTGGTATAAGAAAAGTAGTGGGTGCATTCCGTTTCGCCCTGGTAAGACAATTTATTGGAGAGGCTATTTTACTTGCATTTATTTCGATTTTCATTGCTTCTGCAATGGTTTTTTTAATTCTTCCGGCTTTCAATGGCCTAACGAATAAACAAATTTCGTTTCCATTTTCAAACGCCGATTTCTGGCCAAGCATTCTTGGCTTAACGTTGATCACGGGATGTATCTCCGGAAGCTACCCTGCTCTATTCCTCTCATCCTTTAACCCGGTTACCGTATTAAAAGGAGGTTTGAAATTATCATCTGCATCTGCATGGTTTAGAAAAGGATTAGTGGTCTTTCAATTTGTATTATCCACCGTGCTTATCATCGGAACGATCGTCGTATCGAAACAGATAAAATTTATTCAAACAAAAAATCTCGGATACGACAGGGAAAATCTTATTTACATTCCTCTTGAAGGTGACCTTACAAAACAGTTCGAGGTATTCAAACAACAGGCATTGAATATGCCGGGAGTAAAACAGGTTTCACGCATATCACAAACTCCTACTGAAATTGATAATGGTACCGGCGGTGTGGAATGGGATGGAAAGGATCCAAATACAAGACCCATGTTCACCCAGGCAGCGGTTGGTTATGATTTTATAAAAACCATGAACATTCAAATGCTGCAGGGCCGTGATTATTCCAGGGATTTTCCAACTGATTCCGTTGGTTATATATTAAACGAGCAGGCTCTAAAAAAGATCGCGTTCAAAGACCCAATCGGGAAGCCTCTTACATTCTGGCAAAAGAAAGGATCGATCATTGGCGTGATAAAAGATTTTCATTTTAATTCTTTGCATGTGCCTGTTAATGCGCTCATCATTCGCCTCGGAGAAACCGATGATTATGGAAATGTACTTGTAAGAACAGAACCCGGAAAAACAAAACAAGCGCTGGCTGGTTTGGAAAAATTATGCAAACAATTGAATCCAAAATTCCCTTTCACTTATCAATTTTCTGATGAAGAATATACAAAGCTTTATAAAAGCGAGCAGATGACCGGAAAACTGGCAAACTGTTTTTCATTTCTCGCCATTTTTATCTCATGTCTTGGCTTGCTTGGCTTAGCCATGTTTACCGCTGAACAAAGAACAAAAGAAATTGGGGTGAGAAAAGTCCTGGGTGCAAGCATTTCTTCTCTATTCGTCCTACTCTCAAAGGAATTTTTAGTGTTTGTAGTGATTGCTTTGCTCATCGCAACACCGATTGCATGGTGGGCTATGCATAAATGGCTGCAGGATTATGCATACAAAATAGATATTAGCTGGTGGATGTTTGTGATGGCAGGTTTAGTAGCCATATTGATTGCATTGATAACAGTAAGTTTCCAGGCGATAAAAGCAGCGATAGCGAATCCTGTGAAATCGTTACGAACGGAGTGATATCGTGAAACGTGAGATGTGAATCGTCAACGGGTAAACTCGCTCACGACTCACGTCTCACGACAAAAATTTTAATATCACAATAAAAAAACAAATAGCCATGATTAAGAATTATTTCAAAACCGCTCTCAGAAGTTTATTCCGCAACAGGAATTACACCGTCATCAATATTGCCGGTCTTGCAGCAGGCATTGCTGTCTGTACACTGATCTTTATCATCATACAATTTCAATCCAGCTTTGACAATTTTCATTCAAAAAAAGACCGCATTTATCGTGTCCTAACAGAATATCATCATGCTGATGCAGCCAATATTTTTTACGGGAAAGGCGTGCCGACACCCATGCCGCAGGGTTTAAAAACCGCTTTTCCGCAAATTGAAAAAGTGGCGCCCGTCTATGCGGATAACAATGATCAGATTTTAATCGCCAATGACAATGAGACCGTAAAAAAGTTTAAGGAAGAAAAAGGCGTGTTCCTAACGGAGCCTTCCTTCTTCAGCATCTTTGATTTTCCCTTACTCGCGGGCAGTTATAATAGTTTGAACGATCCAAACAATACCCTGCTTTCAAAAGAAACGGCCGAAAAATATTTTGGCGACTGGAAAACGGCAATGGGCAAAACGATCAAATGGAATAATAGCGAAGTATTGAAGATAACCGGGATACTGGCAAGCATTCCGTCGAATAGCGATTTGCAATTAAAGATCGTGATAGCGTATGGCACGGGCTTTACAAAAGATTTTGCAAAATCTACAGATTGGGACGGAACAGGTTCCAGCTTCGGTTGTTTTATTTTACTTCCGCCAAATACTTCTGCAGCCAATTTTAATACGCAGCTAAGAGCCTGGTCAAAAAAAGTAGAATCGCCTGAAAATAAAGACAGTCATATTATTCAACCACTCAGTGCAATACACTATGATACACAAACCGGTGATTTCAGCAATAAAACAATCAGTCGTACATTGATGAATGCGCTGTGGCTGATCGCCGCATTCATTTTATTAATTGCCTGTGTAAATTTTATTAACCTGTCCACGGCTCAGGCAGTAAACCGTGCTAAAGAGGTGGGCGTGCGCAAAGTGCTGGGAAGTAATAAATGGCAATTGAAAGTTCAGTTCATTACAGAAACATTTTTAATTGTATTAACTGCCGTTCTGCTGGCCATCGCGTTTTCATTGCTTGCACTTCCGGGCGTGAATAAAATTTTGGATCTGCCTCTTTCCTTCAACCTCCTTTATAATCCTGCTATTCTTTTATTCTTATTTATTGTCACGATTTCAGTAACTGCGTTAGCCGGTTTTTATCCTTCGATCGTTTTATCCAGGTTTAGCCCGATCAATGCTTTAAAAAGTAAACTTTCTGAAAAAAGCAGGAAAGGAATCTCCTTACGAAGAGGATTGGTGGTGTTTCAATTTATTATCGCCCAGGCATTGATCATCGGGACATTGATTATCGTAAAACAAATGAGTTATTTCACCAACCAGCCACTGGGTTTTGATAAAGCCGCGATTGTAAATGTTCCCTTTCCTGATGATAGTATCGCAAGAAGTAAACTGGATTATTTGCGAAAGCAATTATTGGAAGTTAAAGGAATTCAAAATGTAAGTTTTGGCTCCAACACCCCTGTTGAAGATGATAATGATAGCTGGAGTACATTTACATTCAACCATGCAATAAAACAGACAGAATTTTATGCGATTACCAAATTTGCCGATAATCAATACGTTCCCACCTATAGATTGCCCCTCGTCGCGGGAAGAAACCTGGAAGCTTCGGATACAACCAGAGAATTTTTAGTGAACGAAACACTCATAAAAAATTTAGGTTTTAAAAACCCTGAAAAAGCTCTGAATAAGGAAATAAATCTTTGGGGTAGTATGAAAGGCCCTATTGTAGGTGTGTTGAAAGATTTTAATGACAGGTCATTCCGTCGCGAACTCGCGCCACTCCTGATCACAACATTTAAACGGATATATTACGAGGCAGGAATAAAATTGGCAACAACAGATGCATCATCGACGATGCAATCCATTGAAAAGCTCTGGAACCAGACATTCCCCGATTTTGTTTTTGAATACAAGTTTCTCGACGATAAAATTGAAAGCTTTTATAAACAGGAAAACCAGTTATCGCAGCTCTATAAGATTTTTGCATTCATTGCCATATTCCTTAGTTGTCTTGGATTGTACGGTCTCGCATCATTCATGGCGGTGCAACGGATCAAAGAAGTAGGCATTCGTAAAGTGCTTGGTGCAACAGCAGGCAATATTGTTTATCTCTTTTCAAAAGAGTTTATCATACTCATCATCATTGCTTTTGTCATTGCATCACCGATAGCATGGTATTTTATGCACAAATGGTTGCAGGATTACGTGTACCGTATCAATATCAGTTGGTGGATGTTTATCGCCGGTGGAGTTCTTGCAATCGTGATTGCTCTTGTAACAGTGAGTTTCCAGGCAATCAAAGCAGCTATTACAAACCCTGTGAAAAGTTTAAGAACGGAGTGATGATTCGTGAAACGTGAGACGTCAGACTTGAGAGATTTTCCTACTCACGATTCACGTCTGACGTCTCACGTCTCACGACAATAATCCGCTGTACGATTATGTACACCCACTGTCCGTTATCGTACACTTTAGGAAGTGTTTCGTACATGATTTGCTGTACGCCAATCGGTTTTGTGCTGGCATAAGGTTAGAGCGGAGATGAGTGGGTATTTTTTACAGCAGGGTTGCGCGAGTTGTTGGTCGCATTAATAACAGTAAGCTTCCAGTCGATGAAAGCAGCGATTGCAAATCCTGTGAAAAGTTTGAGAACGGAATGAGAAACCAGCCTATAAGCTATTAGCTTATAGCTAAAAGCCTTTTTTATGATTCAGAATTTATTATTAACAGCATTTCGTAACCTGAAGAAAAATAAGTTTTTTTCTGTTCTCAATATCATTGGTCTGGCAGTAGGTATGACTGTGTTTTTGCTGATAATGCAATACGTACGATTCGAGCACAGTTATGAAAATTTTATTCCGGACAGAGAAAATATTTATCGTATTAGTTTATTCTCTTATCGCAATACCGGGTTAATATCGGCATCTGCAGAAAATTATCCTGCTGTGGGTCCTGCTGTAAAGAATGAGATACCGGAGATAACAAGTTATGCCCGTCTGTATAATATGGGGTATAAAAACAATGTAATTATTACAAATGAAAATGCAAAGCCTGGGCCGATCGCTTTTAAACAACGAAGATTTCTTTACACAGATTCTGCTTTTCTGCCAATGATGGGCTATGAAATGGTAAAAGGCAATGCCAGCAAGGCTTTGGCGGAACCACTTACCGCAGTGATCTCAGAAAAATATGCACTGATGTATTTCGGGAAAGAAGACCCGGTTGGAAAAACTTTACACTTGCATGATGATGATTCTAATGATGAGCTTGCAAGAATAACAGGCGTATTCAAAGATCTTCCTCTTAATACCCATTTGAAATTTGATATTTTATTTTCTTATAAAACTTTATTTGGACGTGGCAGTTGGGCACCGGGCCGTTATGATCAAAGCTGGACCCGTGCCGATATGTACACGTTTGTTCAGCTACGACCAGGAGTTGATCCCAAAATTGTTGAAGCAAAGCTTCCTGCGATCATCAATAAATATAAACCACAATTAAAAGAAAATCATGAAGCGGAATCACTCGCCCTGCAGCCATTAAAAGATATTCATCTTTATTCAGACCTTGCCGAAGAACCCGGAGCAAATGGTAATGCAAATATTGTTTTCTTTATAAATCTCATCGGAATATTTGTTTTGGTCATTGCGTGGATCAATTATATAAACCTTTCTACCGCAAGAGCCTTAACACGTGCAAAAGAAGTGGGTGTTCGAAAAGTAATGGGCGCTTTCAACCACCAGTTGATTGCACAGTTTTTAATTGAGGCTGCACTGGTAAATTTACTCTCTCTCATTATTGCCTATGGTTTGACGGTGCTGTCTTTGCCTTATTTTAATTCACTTTCGGGTCTTTCACTTGACAAATCGTACCTGTATCAATCATGGTTTATTGCGTTACTGTTTTTATTATGGATCAGTGGCACATTGCTTTCCGGTTTCTATCCTGCATGGGTATTGTCCTCATTTAAACCTGTAACTGTATTGAAAGGCAAATTAAAAAATAGCGCAAGAGGTATTTTATTGCGCAAAGGTTTGGTTGTTGCTCAATTCATGGCTTCGGTTGCTTTAATTGCGGGAACATTCATCATTTATTCTCAACTGCATTACATGCTAAAACAAAACCCCGGCATGAACATTAACCAAGTGCTGGTTACAGAGCGTCCGGGAATTGCGCCAAATGATGAAAAGGAACGTGATGGTTTTAACGCGGAAATTGATCTGTTTCGTGATGAATTAAAAAAGAGTCCTGGCATAGAATCCGTTTCTGCTTCTGGTACGATCCCCGGTTTTCAACGTGAGAATAAAACCACAATAAAAAATTATGGAATTAACTCCAATGATTCAATAATAGTTCGTGTGAATAGTATGGACTATGATTTTCTTGATGTATTTAAAATGAACCTGGTGGCGGGAAGAAATTTTTCAAAAGAATTTCCAAAAGATCCTGATACTTCAATCATCATTACAGAATCTGCAGCAAGATTGCTGGGTTTTAAGAAACCTGAAGATGCGATAGCGAAAACGCTTGCGCTGCCCGAATTCAGAGGATGGAAGCCCATTGTAACAGGAGTTGTAAATGATTATCACCAGGTATCTTTTAAAAAGCCACTTGAACCATCCATATTTCTTTGTGCACCTTATGATGGAGAATATTATTCGATGCGCATAAACACAAATAATCTTCAACAAACTATACATCACATACGACAATCATGGGTGAAAGCATTTCCCGGGAATCCTTTCGAATATTTTTTTCTTGATGATTATTTCAATCAGCAGTATTCCAATGAACAAAAGTTCGAAGGATTATTCACCAGTTTTGCAATCCTTGCTATCATTATAAGTTCCTTAGGTTTATTTGGTCTCTCAGCATATACAGCAACACAGCGAATCAAAGAGATTGGCATTCGTAAAGTATTGGGTGCATCTGTAATAAACATTACATCCATGTTGTCAAAAGATTTTTTAAAGCTGGTTATAATAGCTGTTGTTATTACATCACCTGTTACATGGATTGTAATGAATAAATGGCTGCATGATTATGCCTATCGCATCAACATAAGCTGGCTGGTATTTGTCGTTGCAGGTCTAATTTCTTTATTGATCGCATTATTAACGGTAAGTTTCCAGGCAATAAAAGCAGCGATAGCGAACCCTGTGAGAAGTTTGAGAACGGAATAGAGTTGTGAATTGTCAATAGGCAATTGACAATTCGGAGATATTCACAACTCACAATTGACAATAAAACAAATAGCCATGTTCAAAAATTATTTCAAAATCGCGTGGCGGAATCTTTGGAGAAACAAAGTCTTTTCCGCTATCAATATTTTAGGCTTGTCAATTGGCCTGGCATGTTGCATTCTCATGTTTCTTTTTATTCAGCATGAGCTCAGTTATGACAAGTTCAATGTGAATGCAAAGAATATTTACAGGATCACTTCTATTTTCGCGGAAGAAAAAGATAAAAAAGAACTATCTGTAACACCGGCTCCCTGGGCTCCGATGATGAAAAAAGATTATCCGGAGATAAAAGAATTTGTAAGATTGCTGAAAGCGGAAAAGACTATTGTAGGTCAGCCGGGGGATCAGCATTTTTATGAAAAGGATATTCTTTACGCCGATTCTACTTTCTTCAACGTTTTTTCTGTTGGTCTTGAAAGAGGAGATGTAAAAAAAGCTCTCGAACGTCCAAATTCAATCATTTTGACAAAAGAAGCCGCACAAAAATATTTTGGCGATGCAGATCCTATCGGTAAAACGCTTGAAATAAATTCTTTTGGACGGACATTTAATGCAGAGGTAACAGCGATTGCAAAAAATGTCCCCGATGCTTCGCATTTCAAATTTAGTTCGCTCATTTCATTACAAACTCTCGGCGATCTAAGTAACATGTGGTCTTTTCACATGTTTCAGTCTTATGTATTGCTGCACGATAAAGTTTCAGCAAAGGATGTAGAAAAGAAATTCACCGGCTTTACAAATAAATACATTGTCAACAATCCACAGGCAGATGGAAAGCAGGATATCTTTTTACAACCGCTGCTCGATATTCACCTCCGCTCTACAATGACGGGAGAGATTGGTGTCAACAGCGATATTGTTTATGTGTATGTTTTTGCCGGGGTAGCCATTTTCATTCTGCTTATTGCCTGTTTCAATTTTACCAATCTTTCTACTGCCCGTTCGCTGTCAAGAGCAAAGGAAGTGGGGCTTAGAAAAGTAGTAGGCGCAAGTAAAGCTCAATTGCTTAAGCAATTTTTAGGTGAAACGGCATTCTTCGCTGTCATTTCGCTTGTCTTTGCTGTAATTATTGCTTTTTTGATCTTACCTGTTTTTAACCAGTTATCTGACCGGCAACTCAGTATAGACTTTCGCCAAAACTATCCGCTTATAATTATGTTGCTGCTGCTGATATTGTTTGTTGGATTGCTGGCAGGTTTATACCCTGCTGCTATTCTTTCTTCTTTCAAACCAGTGCAGGTATTGAAAGGGAAATTTTTTAAAAGCGGCAAAGGAGTTTCTTTCAGAAAAATATTGGTTACGCTTCAGTTTGTTGTTTCTATTGCTCTTATCGCCAGTACTATTTTGATCAACCAGCAATTGAAGTTCCTGCAAAATAAGAAGCTTGGTTTTGATAAAGACAATGTTGCAGTATTAACGTTGCCGCGGAATTCGGATTCGGCAAAGTCGGAAACATTTAAAGCAGCTCTTGCAGGCAACCCGGGTATTCGTTCTGTCGGCGCTTCTTCATCCATTCCGGGTCCGATCATTCCTGCCAATCTGGTTAATGATGGAAACACAGATTTGAGCAGGGCACAATCAATGCAAATGCTTTTTACCGATAATGATTTCATCAGCACAATGAACATGAAATTAGTTGCAGGAAGAAATTTCTCTAAAGACCATCCGACAGACAGAACAGAAGGTTTCATATTGAATGAAGAGGCGGTAAAAAAAATGGGATGGAGATCTGCTGCAGAAGCAATAGGTAAAACTTTTCAATGGGTTCAGCCAAATGTGATTTTAAAATCAGGAAAGGTAATTGGTGTTGTGCAGGACTTCAATATTACACCACTGAAATCTGCAGTACAGCCTTTAGTCATGCACATATACCCATTACGATCTCAATACCTCTATATACGGTTCGATCAGTCAAAGACGGATAATATTATAAGCTCAATTGAAAAAACTTTTAATGAGTTTTATGCCAAACAATCCTTCGAATATTCTTTTCTCGATGATACACTTGCAATGATGTATAAAAGTGAAAGGAAACTCGGCACCATCTTTAGTTATTTTTCTTTTCTTGCTATACTTATTGCCTGTCTTGGAATTCTTGGATTATCTCTTTATTCAATACAGCAGCGCATCAAAGAAATTGGAATCAGAAAGGTAATAGGTGCATCTGTTGCAGGGATCACAATTTTTTTAATAAAGGAATTTGTTCACCCCATTTTTATTGCAATCATAATTGCAGTGCCCATTGTATGGTATGGAATGAATAAATGGCTGCAGGATTTTGCTTACCGCATCAATATAAGCTGGCTGGTATTTGTTGTTGCAGGTTTAATTTCATTATTGATCGCATTATTAACAGTAAGCTTCCAGGCAATCAAAGCAGCGATTGCTAATCCTGTGAAAAGCCTGAGGGCGGAATGAGTATCGTGAGACGTGAAACGTGAAACGTCAATAGTTCAAGTACTCACGATTCACGTCTCACGTTTCACGACAAAAATTTTGACATTACAATAAAAAAAATTTGCCATGATTAAAAATTATCTTAAAACCGCATGGCGAAATCTAATTCGCAATAAGGCATTTTCGCTTATTAATATTTCCGGGCTTGCCCTGGGTATAGCTTCGGGTCTCTTTATTCTTTTATGGGTGAATGATGAGCGCAGCATAGATAACTTTCATAAAAACTCACGGTATTTATATAATGTATATGAACGCGTATTTTCAGAAGGCAAAGTAGAAGCAGGACATTGGACACCCGGTCTCCTTGCCAATGAATTAAAACGCTCCATCCCGGAGATCCGGTACGCAAGCGGTTTCAATGAACAGGCCCCGTCATTATTTGAGACAGAAAATAAATTCATCATCGAAAAAGGAAGATGTGCCGACTCGGATTTTTTTAAAATGTTCAGCTATCCTTTGCTTGCAGGCACTCCAATATCGGCTTTACATGGTCCTGATGATATTGCTATTTCCCGAAGGATGGCGGAAAATTTTTTTGGAAGCCCCGACGCAGCTTTCGGCAAAATCATTAAATGTAATATTTATAAGAACTTTAAAATATCAGCCGTTTTTGAAAATCCGCCTGATAATAGCTCTCAAAAATTCGATTATGTAGCAAACTGGAAATTTTTGCTGGATACTGTTTCGTGGTTGAAAGAATGGATATACAGGGGGCCATATACTTTTGTTCAATTACAGCCCAATGCCGACCCTGTTCGTGTGGAAGCAAAGATCAAAAATTTTTTAAATGCTTATTTGAATGGCAGAGATGGAGCCGGGTTTCATCTTGAATTGGGATTGCAGCGGTACAATGAAATGTACCTTAACTCTAATTACAAAAATGGAAGGCCTGGCGGAGGTCGTATTGAATATGTCCGACTTTTCAGCATGGTAGCAATCTTTGTTTTATTAATTGCCTGCATCAACTTTATGAACCTCGCCACAGCACGTTCGGCGAAAAGAGCAAAAGAAGTGGGTGTGCGCAAAGTCATCGGTGCAGTCCGCAAAGCATTAATAGCTCAATTTATTTTTGAAGCCATGCTGTTGGCCTTATTTGCTGCAATACTTGCAGTGGTATTGGTCATATTACTGTTACCTGCATTCAACTATCTCACAGGCAAACAGATCACGCTTCCTGTTTCATCTCCTAATTTCTGGTCGATCATTTTAGGATTGACTTTTCTCACCGGGATTATTTCAGGCAGCTACCCGGCGCTGTTTCTGTCTTCTCTCCGGCCAATTAAAGTATTAAAAGGCTCATTAAAATTTAGTGTGAATGCATTATGGTTTCGCAAAGGATTGGTCATCTTTCAATTTGTGCTTTCGATAGTGATGATTACCGGAACCATAATAATTATGCGGCAGGTGAATTATGTTCAAACAATAAATCTTGGCTTTAATAAAGAGAACCTGATATATGTTCCTTTCCAGGGGCAGATGGCAAATCACTATGATGTGTTCGAACAGGAAATTTCTCATATGCAGGGTATAAAAGATGTAACGAGAATAGACCAGCCCCCGACAAGGATCGGGGCGCATGCCTACGACATGGATTGGACCGGGAAAAATCCCAATACAAAAACTGTAGTAATACATGTTACCGTAGGATATGATTTTCTGAAAATAATGAACCTGCAACTGCTGCAGGGTCGTGATTTTTCCAAAGATTTTCCTACAGATACACTTGGATATATCATTAATGAAACAGCATTAAAACTACTAGGCTATAAAGATCCCATTGGCCAGCCTCTCAGTATCTTCCAAAATAAAGGACATATCATAGGAGTGGTAAAAGATTTTCATTTCAAATCTTTGCACGAACCTATTGAACCGCTTCTTATCAATTTAAATGAACATATAGATTGGGGAAATGCATTGGTAAAAACTCAACCCGGTAAAACTAAGCAAGCAATTGCGAGCCTGGAAAAAGTCTGCAAACAAATGGAGCCGAAATTTCCATTCACTTATTATTTTGTTGATGAAGACTATAAAAAATTATATGATAATGAGCAAACCGTGAGCAGACTTTCCAGCGGGTTTGCTTTTCTTGCCATTTTCATTTCCTGTCTCGGTTTGCTGGGACTCACTATGTTCACCGCCGAGCAGCGCACGAAGGAAATCGGTATCCGGAAAGTGATCGGTGCTTCTGTAAAAAATATTGTACTGATGTTATCCAAAGATATTCTGCGGCTCATTATTATTTCAGCTGTAATTGCCGCTCCTGTTGCCTGGTGGGGAATGAATAAATGGCTCCGGGATTTTGCATACAGGACAAATATCAGTTGGTGGATCTTTATCGTTGCCGGCATGCTGGCAATAATAATCGCAATAGCTACGATAAGTTTCCAGGCAATCAAAGCAGCAATTGCAAATCCTGTGAAGAGCTTGAGAACGGAATAGAACCACGATTCATAGGATTAAATAGGATTATTAGGAAAAATGTATGTGAATCTATGTGCCTATGTTTCTATCCCGGCAAATCGGGACAAGTTGTAGTAAAAACTGATGCTCTTTGTTTTGACTTTTTAATTTTTCATTTTGACTTAAATCATTCGCTATGTTTAAAAGCTATTTCAAAATCGCATATCGTAAATTATGGAAGGAAAAAACTTTTGCGGGCATAAGCATCGTTGGACTTGCAACAGGTATGGCTTGTTGTGTACTTATTATATTGTTTATAAAAGATGAGATCAGTTTCAACAACTTTAACGTTAATCGAAATAATCTCTATGAACTTAACTGGACAACGAAACAAACCGATGGAACTATATTAACAGAGGCAACCTCACCCTTTCCTTTTGCACCGACCATTGTTCCTAAGATTGCAGGAATACAAGCTGCGGTTAGGCTATACCAACGCAGCGGGGAAATGCAGGCAAGTAATGCGAAAGAAGTGATAAGATTCCAGGAACAACAGGTCTATTTCGCCGACAGTACCATATTCAATATCTTTTCCATTCCTTTTGTTCAGGACAATGCTGGTAACAAAACTCTCGCTGTACCCAATTCTGTCGTACTAACAGATAAAATGGCTGTAAAATATTTTGGTACAAGCGATGCAGTAGGAAAAACATTGCTATATGAAAATAAGCAGTTGCTGCAGGTAACAGGCGTGGTAAAAAAGATGCCTGCAAATTCCGACCTGCAATTTGATTTTTTAATATCGCTCGAAACATTATATGCAGTAGAAAATGCGCACACCGCAGATTTTATCAAAAATGACTGGACTTTTACACCATGCTATACTTTTATACTGCTGCATTCCAATCAGCGGCCTGTTGGTATTGAAAAGCAATTGAACGGGTTCCTGAAGAAATATGGCAGCGACCGGAACCGGCAAATGAATTCCGTTTCACTGCAGCCGCTCAAAAAAATCCATTTGTACGCAGCGAATGTGCAGGGTAATCTGAGTACACACAGCATAACATACATATACATTTTTGCGGGCATAGCCCTACTTGTTTTATTTATTGCCAATGTAAATTTTATTAACATGGCTATAGCGCAATCTGTTTCGCGTACAAGAGAAGTGGGGATGCGTAAAGTGCTCGGGGCAAGCAATAAACAATTGGCAATACAGTTTTTAGGCGAAGCATTACTGATAAGCTTTATTGCATTTATTCTTGCTATTGTATTAACGTATTTGGGCTTGCCAGTACTAAACCAGCTTACGAATAAACAACTATCCTGGCATTTGATTTTTAGTATAAAAAATCTTCTGCTGTTTACAGGCATTTTTGTTTTGGCCAGCATTTGTGCAGGTTTATACCCGGCATTTTTTATCACCTATTTTAAACCTGCACTATCCGTAAAAGGCAAAACAGGTGAAAGGGTGCGACGCAATAATGTGAGAAGAGCATTGCTGGTAACTCAATTCGCCATATCGACAGCACTTATTATTGGTGCAGTTATCATTTACCAGCAATTGCAATTTCTACGTAATAGACCACTTGGCTTTCAAAAACAACAGATGATCGTTGTGCCGCTATTTGGCAGTAACTCATCTTCAATCAGCAATGGAGTTGATGCTGCTATGCGCCAGCGCATGAATAGTTTTTCAATCGGGCTAATGAATAACAGCAAAATAAAAGCGGTAACATCCGTATCTGAGCTGCCAGGGCAAAGTATTCTGAGGGGATTGGTTATCCCACAGGGTTTTGCGGAAAACAGTAACCTATTTGTTCCATGGATTTCTGTAGACTATAATTTTTTGGAGGCGCTGAATATTCCTTTAGTGGCGGGCAGAAGCTTTTCAAAATCCAGGGGCACAGATCATTTAAATGCTTTTATTGTTAATGAATCTGCGCTGCGAAGGTTTAACTGGAAAAACCCGGAAGATGCTATTGGAAAGACCATTATTCGCGGTACATCAAGTGATGGCAAACGAGGGCAAATAATAGGTGTAATTAAAGATTTCAATTTTATGTCGCTCGATCAACCTATGCAGCCGCTGGTATTAGATGTAAATGCTCCCAGGTTTACACAGTTTGCGATAAATGTACAGGCTGACCATTTACCAGTCACTATTGAATATATTAAGGACACCTGGAATAAATTTTTTCCCGAACGCGTTTTTGAATACAGTTTTTTGGATAAAGATATAGACAGGTTGTATGAAGACAAGGAAAACCTGTGCAGGATCATTGAGTGTTTCGCACTGATCGCTATATTGCTTTCGGGTTCCGGATTGTTCAGCATCTCATCATTCTTATCCGTTCAGCGCACAAAAGAAATAGGCATACGGAAAATATTGGGCGGAAATGTTGCAGACATCCTGGTTTTACTATCAATAGAATTTGTAAAGCTTGTATGTATTGCTTTTGTTATTGCATTCCCGGTAACGTGGTATATAATGCATAATTGGTTGCAAAATTTTGCATTCCGCATTCACATGACATGGTGGGTATTTGCCTGCGCGGGGATATTTGTTTTATTAATGGCATTATTAACGGTATGTTTTCAATCAATAAAAGCAGCTTTAGCAAACCCTGTAACGAGTTTGAGATCGGAATAAATTGTAAATGGTGAATTGTCAATTGTGAATGTAATAGATCAGGTTCAGATATTCACTATTCACAATTGACAACAAAAACAAAATTTATGTTTAAAAACTATTTTAAGATCGCCGCAAGGCATTTAGCAAAACAGAAAATGTATTCTGTGATTAAGATCGGCGGATTTGCATTGAGCATAGCCGCCTGTTTGTTGATCGCTTTGTATATAAAAGATGAATTGAGCTATGATAGATCGTACCCGGCAACTGATCGTATTTACCGGATAACAGGTGAATACAACAACAATGGCAAAATTGAAACGGGTGCTGACTGGCCGCCACCAATGGCAAAAGCATTGAAAGAAGATTTTCCTGAGGTTGAAAAATCAGGCCGCTTAATGCCTCATCCACTTTTTTATTGTGCAGGCAGCAACCAGGTCAGAACGATCGACAATGAACAAAATACTTTTGAAGATGGATTTACTTATGCCGACCAGGATATGCTCGACATACTGCAAGTGCCAATGATCTTTGGAGACAGGGCTCATGCATTGAGTGAACCCAATACGATCGTTCTTACGAAAAGAAAAGCCGATAAATATTTTCCGAATCAAAATCCTGTAGGCAAATTACTGATCCTGAATAATGATAAGAGCAGGATATACAAAGTAGGCGGCGTTATTAAAGATTTTCCTTCTACCTCTCACATTCATTATGATTTTTGGTTAACCATGACGGGTTACCAGCTTTGGAATGGTGAACAAACCGGTTGGGGTTCCAGTAATTATTATACGTATGTATTGCTGAAACCGGGTGCCGATGCGGCAAGATTGCAAAGCAAGCTTAAACTGATATTGACGAAATATTATCTCCCTATGCTGCAGCAAGCGGGGGATAAAGCAGCAGATCAGTTTACACAGAAAGCAAAACTTCTTTTACAACCGATCACCGATGTACATCTTTATTCATCCAATATTGATGATGGTCTTGAAAAAGGTGATATACGATTCGTATGGTTGTTCGGCGCTATTGCTTGTTTTATTTTGATCATTGCCTGCATCAATTTTATAAACCTCTCCACAGCAAAGTCAGCTAACCGTGCAAAGGAAGTGGGATTGAGAAAAGTAGTGGGCTCACATCGCATCAGTCTCATAAAACAATTTCTGACAGAATCATTACTCTTTAGTGTGCTGTCATTTGTAATTGGAATTTTACTTGCTGCTTTTTTACTGCCTTATTTTAATAAACTCTTTGCAAAATCATTAAGCGTTCCATGGACTGCATGGTGGTTGCTTCCAATAATGATCGGTGCAGCCATCATCATCGGGATCATTGCAGGTTTATATCCTTCATTCTATCTTTCTTCTTTTAAACCGATCAATGTTTTAAAAGGACAATTAAGCAGGGGAAGCAGGAATTCCATTTTAAGAAACGGCTTGGTTGTCTTTCAATTCACTACTTCTATTATTCTTATCATAAGTACATTGGTTATTTACAATCAAACGCATTATATCCTGAATAAAAAGATCGGTTTTAATAAAGACCAGGTTTTACTGATTCAGGGAACCAATACGCTTGAAAATAAAACGCTGAGTTTTAAAAATGAACTACTGAAATCCGCTGCTATAAAAAATGTTTCAATAAGTGATTATTTGCCTGTCTCCGGAACCAAACGTGATGGAAACACTTTTTATAAAGAAGGAAAGACAAAAGAGGATATCGGGGTTGGCAGCCAGAAATGGAGAGTGGATTACGACTATATGAAAACAATGGGAATGAAGATCATCCAGGGAAGAAATTTTTCAAAAGATATGGCTTCGGATTCTGCTGCAACAATCATCAATAAAACAATGGCAGAAAAACTGGACTTGAAAGATCCGATTGGCCAACGAATAGTGAATGGATGGGAAACCTGGACGGTAATCGGCGTGATGGAAGATTTCAATTTTGAATCCATGAAACAGAGTGTAGACCCACTTTGCCTCGTTTTGGGAAATAATACATCAACGATCGTTTCTGTAAAAATAAAAACAACGAATACAAAAGCGGTCATCAGCTATATAGGCTCAGTTTGGAAAACTTTTGCGCCTAACCAGCCGGTCCGTTATACTTTTCTCGATCAAAGTTTCGCAAATATGTATGCCGATGTACAGCGCACAGGAAGTATTTTTACAACTTTTGCCGTACTCGCGATAATCATTGCCTGCCTGGGCTTGTTTGCACTTTCTGCATTCATGGCTGAACAACGCAATAAAGAAATTGGTATACGCAAGGTTCTTGGCGCCAGTGTAAGCGGTATCACCACGATGCTCTCAAAGGACTTTGTAAAATTAGTTTTCATTTCAATAGTTATTGCCTCACCCATTGCCTGGTGGGCGATGACAAAATGGTTACAGGATTTTGTTTACCGGATTTCGATCAGCTGGTGGATGATCGTTGCAGCAGGGTTTGTTGCCATTGTCATTGCACTGATCACTATAAGTTTTCAATCGATAAAAGCGGCGCTGATGAACCCGGTAAGGACGTTGAGATCGGAATAAAGCCGTGAATCGTGAGACGTGAATCGTGAGTTTACTCACTGACGTCTCACGCTTCACGTCTCACGACAAAAATTTTGATATTACAATAAAAAAAATAGCCATGTTCAAAAATTATTTAAAAACGGCTTTTCGCAACCTGCGAAAGAACAAATTGTATTCCACCATAAATATTTTGGGATTGACGGTTGGATTGTCCGCCTGCCTGTTGATCGGCGTTTACATTACTCACGAACTGAGTTACGATAAATTCAATGTGAATGCAGATCGCATTGTGCGCGCCACAATGGAATACAAATATTCCGGAACCGTAAATAAAGTAGCCACAACCGGAACTAAGGTGGGTCCACAATTTAAAAGAATTTTTCCGGCAATTGAAGAATACGCAAGAACTTTTATTGCTCACAACGTAATAAAAACTGGGGATAAAATTTTTGATGAACCCCGCGTCTTGTACGCTGATCCCGCTTTCTTTAAAATCTTTTCGTTTCATCTAATTAAAGGAAATGCAATAACAGCTTTGGATGCTCCCGATAAGATCGTTCTCACTCAATCCATGGCAAAAAAATATTTTGGTGAAGAAGATGCGCTCAATAAAATTTTTATCATTGGTAACAGAAATTTAAAAGTATCGGCGATTTGTGAGGATGCTCCTCAAAACTCACAGGTAAAATTTGATTTTGTCACTCAATTCCTCAATCTCGGCGATAATGTGAAGGATGAAACCTGGTGGACTGCCAATTGGATCACTTATTTTTTAGTAAGGGATAAAAAAAGCATTCCGCAATTGCAACAACAAATTGCTGAATATATGAGAACGCCGGAATTAAGAAGTGAAGCACGAATCGAAACCAAAGATGATTATCTCACGATCCATATTGAACCGCTCACCAAAGTGCATTTATATTCTTCGCTGGCCGGTTCTGAGCCGAATGGCAATATTAAGTACATCTATATATTTGCAGCCATTGCCTTGCTTATCTTAATTATCGCCTGTGCTAACTATACCAATCTTGCCACCGCACAATCAGCAGGACGCAGCGGCGAAATAGGAATGCGAAAAGTAATGGGTGCTTCAAAGCCGCAGGTCTTCAAACAATTTATTGGTGAATCATTTGTAATCACTTTTATTGCTGCCGGGCTTGCATTTGGATTAAGCATGTTACTCATTCCCTACTTTAACAATGTTTCAGGAAAACAATTCTCACCGGCCATACTATTGCAGCCCTTACCAATTATTGCATTGACAGCATTTGCCGTGGTTGTAAGTTTTTTAGCCGGTCTTTACCCCGCCCTCATTTTATCAGGAACGCAAATCCTCGATATATTGAAAAAAGGGTTTTCTTTTACCGGCGGCAGAAACCTTCTGCGAAAAGCCCTGATCATTACACAATTTGGAATTTCTGTATTCCTGATCATTTACACGGTCATCATTATGCAGCAAATGCATTATATGCAAACAAAGGATCTGGGCTATGATAAAGATCATATTGTTGTGCTTCCCATCGGCGGTAATATGTTCCGGAATTTTCAAAACCTCAAAGATGCTTTTACGCAAGTGCGCGGAGTAGAAAATGTCACGGCTTCTTACGAAACACCCGAGTACGTCCAATGGGGAGATGGTATCAGGGCTACTGATGAAAAAGGCAAACATGAAATTTCATTAAATGCAATGCCTGTTGATCTTGATTTTATTAAAACAATGAAAATGCAATTGGTTGCGGGGCGTGATTTTCAGCAATCAGATTTCGCAATGATGGACACAAGTAATCATGAGGCAAATTATCATCTTCCCTATATTATCAATGAAACACTTGCAAAAAGAATAGGCTGGACGCCGCAACAATCGATCAACCGAACAATTGAAAAAGGTGTTACAGGCCCTGTTGTGGGGGTCGTAAAGGATTTTAATTTCAGCAGCCTGCACGATCCTATTGGTCCGCTCCTTATTTTTCTGAGTCGTGATTTTGCACATGATTTCATGTTGCGTATTGATGGAAATGATATGAAGCCGACAATTTCCCGTTTGGAAATGGTATGGAAACAGCGTGTGCCCGACATACCGTTCAGTTATCATTTTTTGGATGAAGCTTATAATAAACTTTATCTTTCTGAACAACGCTCCTCAGATCTATTCGCAATTGCAGCTTCTCTTGCCATTATCCTTGCCTGTTTGGGTTTATTTGGATTGGCCGCTTTTACTACTGTACAACGTACAAAAGAAATTGGCATAAGAAGAGTATTGGGTGCCAACATCGGAAGCATTACAATATTGATGGCAACAAATTTTTTGAAACTTGTAGGCGTGGCCATTCTTATTGCCATCCCGCTTGCCTGGTGGGCAGGCAATAAATGGTTGCAGGATTTTGCTTTCCGAATCCCGGTGCAAGCTTATGTGTTTATAGCCACAGCGATCGTTACAGCGCTTATTGCCCTTTGTACAGTTGGCTACCATGCGGTGAGAGCTGCGTTGATGAATCCTGTGAAGACATTGAGATCGGAGTGAAGTCGTGAGACGTGAATCGTGAATCGTCAATGGATAAAGTCACTCACGACTCACGATTCACATTTCACGACAAAAATTTTGATATAACAATAATAAAAACAAATAGCCATGATCAAAAATTATTTTAAAACCGCGTGGAGAAATTTATGGAAGAATAAAACCTTTTCTTTCATTAATATTTCCGGTCTTGCCATTGGTATGGCAGCGTGCCTGCTGATACTTCAATATATAAGCTTCGAATTAAGCTACGACCAGTTCAACAAAAATGCCGGCGACATTTACCGTGTATACAATGACCGTTACCAACATGGTAAACTGATACAACACGGTACCATTACCTATTCCGCGATCGGTAAAGCTATGCAGGATGATTATCCTGAAGTGGTGAATCACACACGGGTTGAGCCAAATGGAAAAGAGATCGTTACTTACAACACGAAGAAAATAGGTGAGCAAAATGTGTTCGCGGTAGAAAATTCGTTCCTTACCATGTTCAGTTATCCGCTTCTTGCGGGCAACCCGGCAACGGCAATGAGGGAACCACATACAACCATTCTTTCTGAAATATTGGCGAAAAAGATATTTGATGTTAACAATAATTTTGAATCACTGCTCGGTAAAGCGATCATCATTGGTGATGATTCTGTACCTTTTAAAATAACCGGTATTTGCAAAAATGTTCCTGAAAACTCTCATCTGCAGTTCGATTTTCTTATCTCGTATATAACACTATATACAGGTGCGCATCCATGGAAACAAGCCGATTATGATTTTACAGATTCTGATTTCTGGCATTACATACAATTAAAGCATGGCACCGATTACAAGGCGCTCGAAGCAAAGTTTGCTGCATTCAGTCAGCGTCATTTCCAGGGAAACAAAGTTTCCGGCAGTGATGAAAAATTTTATCTGCAACCGCTTTCAAAAGCACATCTTTATTCTGATTTTGAATATGAGATCGGCAAAACAGGAAGTGCAACAGTGGTGTGGGGTTTACTCATCATTGCCATGCTGATCATTATTATCGCCTGGGTCAATTATATCAACCTTGCTACTGCAAAATCAATGGAACGTGCAAAGGAAGTTGGCGTTCGAAAAGTTTCAGGGGCTACCAGGCAACAGTTGATTAAACAGTTTCTTTCTGAATCTTTAATTATTAACATTATTGCCCTCCTGGTTGCATTGCTTATTGTATTCCTTGTTCAAACCGGTTTTAATGGCTTAATACATCATCAGCTGTCTTTATCGTATTTGTTTCAAAAAGGATTGAATGGTTACAGTATTACTGCATCGTTAATTGCCCTGATCATTGCCGGTATTTTTGTCTCAGGATTTTATCCCTCGTTTGTCCTTTCTTCTTTCAGGCCGATCCTTGTTTTAAAAGGGAAATATACAACATCAAATACGGGAATTATTTTACGCAAGGCCTTAGTAATTGGCCAGTTTGCAGTAACGGTTGCGCTTATCATTGGTTCATTTGTGGTGTATAAACAAATACAGTATGTGAACGATCAAAATCTTGGTTTTAATATGTCGCAGATGCTTATTATTAAAGGCCCTCAATTAACGTCATGGGATTCTGCTTTTATCGGAAAGCAAAATGCCTTTGTTGCAGAAATAAGACAAATACCAAAAGTTTCAGGTGCTGCAAATTCCTGGCGTTTGCCAGGTGATGAACTGGGAAGAAATTTTGATGTGCGAAGAAGCGATGCACCTGCAGAAACACATTTCACTGTGCGCAATAATGGTGTAAGCCAGGATTTCATTGATCTGTATAAAATGAAATTAGTGGCAGGAAGAAATTTCACTGTTACAGATTACAACCCGGATTGGGACAAGCTGCACAATATTATCGTTAATCAGAGTGTCATAAAATTGCTTGGCTTTAAATCTGCTAATGACGCAGTCGGAAAGCAAGTAACTACCGGCGACAGGAAATATGATGTTGTTGGGGTAGTTGCAGACTTTCATCAAAAATCTTTGCGCTACCCTATCGAGCCAACTATGTTTTTCCCCGGTTCAAGTACATGGAGTCCTTTTTCTGTGAAAGTTGATCCGCATGATCTTTCATCAACTATTGCATCACTTAAGAAAAAATACGATTCATTTTTCCCGGGCAATTTATTTGATTACTACTTTCTTGATGAAAAATTCAATGAGCAATACAGCAATGACAGGCTCTTTGGAAAAGTGTTCGCCATTTTCTCTGGTTTTGCCATCTTCATTGCCTGTCTTGGCTTGCTTGGATTGTCTCTTTTTGCTACTGCGCAACGCACAAAAGAGATCGGTGTGCGAAAAGTTTTGGGCGCATCTGTAACTAATATCGTTGTTTTACTGTCTAAGGATTTTATAAGGCTTGTTATTATAGCCTTTGTGATTGCATCCCCTGTAGCCTGGTATGTTATGCATAACTGGTTACGGGATTTTGCATATCGTATCAACATCAGTTGGTGGGTATTCCTGGCAGCAGGATTGCTTGCGGTCATCATCGCGTTGGGAACAATCAGTTTCCAGGCAATAAGGGTAGCTATTGCGAACCCGGTGAAATCGCTACGAACAGAATAAACCCTGGGACGTGAGACGTGAATCGTGAATCGTCAATTGGAAAACTCACTCACGATTCACGTCTCACGTTTCACGATAAAAAATAGTAATCATTTATACACTAAACCTTCTACGATGCTAAAAAATTATTTAAAGATCGCCCTCCGCAATCTGTGGAAGAACAAAGGGTTTTCTGCTATTAACATTATTGGTTTGGCCGTAGGCCTGGCAACATGCTTACTCATCATGCTATACGTGATGGATGAATTGAGTTATGATAAATACAATAAAAAAGCTGATCGTATTTATCGTGTTGATGGGGATATCCAGTTCGGCGGAAATCATTTTATTCTTGCCGTCGCACCCGAGCCAATGGGGCTGGCACTAAAAAAAGATTACCCGGAAGTTGAGCAATATGTTCGATTTAGAGGTTATGGAGGCCTTCTTGTAAAAAAAGGTAATGAGAATGTAAATGAAGGAAAGGTTATCTATGTTGATTCAACTTTGTTTGATGTATTCACTTTACCGATGATCGCAGGCGATCCTACGACTGCATTGAAAGATCCGAATACCGTTGTTATTACGGAGAAAATCGCTCAAAAATATTTTAATACAACCGATGTTATTGGCAAGACGCTTACTATAAATGATACTAGCAATCTTAAAATCACCGGTGTTATAAAAAATATTCCCCCACAGTCGCATTTCAATTTTGATTTTTTTGTTTCTCTCAACGGTTCTATACAGCAATGGGAAGTGAACAACTGGGTCAGCAATAATGAGAACACTTATATCGTATTAAAGAAAGGCGCTGATCCGAAAGTGCTGGAATCAAAGTTTCCTGCAGTGGTCGAAAAATACATGTATCCCCAGGCCTTTGCTCTGCTCAATGTAAAAAAGGAGGAATTTAAAAAAAGCGGAAATTTCGCCAATTATGTATTAACTCCATTAACCGCCATACATCTTCATTCAGATAAGGTGGCTGAATTGGGTGCAAACAGCAGCATTCAATATGTTTATATTTTTTCTGCCATTGCAATTTTCATCCTGTTGATAGCTTGTGTAAACTTTATGAATCTTTCCACTGCCCGCTCATCAAACCGGTCAAAAGAAGTGGGTGTAAGAAAAGTGCTCGGTTCATTACGAAGCAATCTTATCAACCAGTTTTTAACTGAATCCATACTTATCAGCTTTATTGCCTTGATATTGGCTATATTATTCGCATGGGTATTACTTCCTTACTTCAATCAAATAGCAAATAAAGAAATAGGCATTGGTTTATTTTCAAGAGCGTGGTTATTGCCATCGTTGATCGCTCTTATGTTAGTGGTAGGATTACTGGCAGGCAGTTATCCCGCATTTTATCTTTCTTCTTTCAAGCCTATCGTAGTGCTGAAAGGTAAGCTGGCAGGAGGTTTCAAAAGAAGTTGGCTGAGAAGCAGCCTGGTTGTGTTCCAGTTTTGGATATCGATCATCCTGATCATCGGTACGATTGTTATTTATAACCAGCTTAATTATATTCAAAAGAAAAAGCTTGGCTATAACAGGGATCAGGTATTGGTATTGGAAAATACAGATCCGTTAGGTAGCCAATCAAAAGCATTCGAGAATGAACTGCTTAAAATGCCTGGTGTTCTTTCAGCCACGATGACGGGTTTCCTGCCAACCTCTAACTGGAGAAGCGACAGCCCTTTATTTCCTGACGCAACACTCGATCAGAAAAGCGCCCTAAGTTCACAGATCTGGACCGTCGATGAAAATTATATTCCAACACTTGGCATGCAGATGGACAAGGGAAGAAATTTTTCAAAACAATTTCTTACTGATTCCTCTGGTGTGATCATTAATGAATCAGCTGCAAAATTGCTTGGCTTCGCAGACCCTATCAATAAACCTTTATATTATCTCACGGACATCTCAAAAAAACAGGTCGCAACCTATCATGTCGTCGGGGTCGTAAAAGACTTTAACTATAACTCATTGCGCCAGAGTGTTACGCCCCTCGCTTTATTTTATGGTAATCAAATAAGTAAGATCGCATTGAAAATAAATACGGCAAATATAAAAGGACTGATCGCTCAAATTGAAAATAAATGGAAGACAATGGCACCCGGCCAGCCATTCAGTTATGCTTTCATGAATGAACAATTCAATAACCTGTATAGAACGGAACAACGGGTCAGCCAGATTTCCATTACATTTTCGATACTTGCTATTTTGATTGCCTGTCTTGGTTTATTTGGCCTTGTAACCTATGCTGCCGAACAACGCATAAAAGAAATTGGCATTCGCAAAGTGCTGGGTGCATCGGTGGCAAATCTTGTTGGCATGTTGTCAAAAGACTTTTTAAAGCTTGTGATCATTTCTGCGGTCATTGCATTCCCCGTAGCATGGTGGGCCATGCATAAATGGTTGCAGGATTTTGCATACCGTGTTCAAATCGGCTGGTGGATATTTGTCATTGCAGGAATCATTGCTTTGCTGATAGCCCTGGTCACAGTAAGCTTCCAGGCAATAAAAGCTGCGCTAGCGAACCCAGTAAAGAATTTGAGAACGGAATGATGAATCGTGAGACGTGAAACTTGAATCGTGAGTAAGAAACTCACTCACGTCTGACGATTCACGACTCACGCCAAAACCAACTTACTATAAGCTCGTTCACTGTACGATAATGCACATCTATTGTTCATTATCGAACACCATTAGGAAGGTCTTCGTACATGAACCCTTGTAATCCAAACAGTTTTATGCTGGCATAGGGTTGGTGAACTCAATGAGTTACATTCACGCCTCACGTTTCACGTCTGACGATTCACGACAAAAAGTAAAAGGATGTTTAAGAATTATTTAGTCGTTGCTTTCAGGAATTTCCGGAGAAAAAAGATCTTCTCTCTCATCAATATCGCCGGGCTTGCCATTGGCATCAGTGCTGCGCTAGTGATCTACCTGATTGTTCATTATGAATTCAGTTTTGAAAGATTTCAGAAAGACGGAAATCGCATTTACCGGATTGTGACAAACATGCATTTCCCCGACCAGGATTTTAAAAATTCAGGTGTTCCTGGTCCATTGCCTGCTGCGGTTCGAAGTGATATACCTGGCATTGAAGAGTCTGCTGTTTTCTGGGTATCAAATCCATTGAAGATAGCTATAGCAGCAAATAATAGCCAAGGAAATATTTTCAAAAAGCAGGATCAAATCATTTATACTGATGACCATTATTTTAAATTATTTCCTTATCAATGGGTAGTTGGTTCGCCGAATAGTGTATTGAATGGCCCAAACAAAGTGGTATTAACTGAAAGCCGGGCTAAAACATATTTCCATTTTGCCGATCCTGCACAGGCAATAGGACAAACCATTACCTATGATGATACTATTAAAGCGACAGTAACAGGAATAATAAAAGACCTGGATAAAGTCACTGATTTTACATTCAAAGAATTTGTTTCACTTTCTACTTTTAGTGAAAGCCTGAAGAAAAATTATGAATGGGATTCATGGGGAAGCCTCAGCTCACAATCACAGTTTTTTATTAAACTTCAAAAGGGTATTGATGAGAAAAAAATAAATGCGGCTTTGGCTGATCTCAGAAAAAGACATAGTAAAAATGATTATCTCGCCACAGACCATTTTCTCCAGGCCTTGAATGATATTCATTTTAGTGCCGACTTTGATGCTTTTGATCACCGGCAGGGACATAAGCCAACACTATATGGATTATTAGCAGTTGCAGCATTTCTTTTATTGTTAGGTTGTATCAACTTTATCAATCTTACAACGGCACAAGCTTCACAAAGAGCAAAGGAAATTGGAATTCGTAAAACAATGGGAAGTTCGAAACGTCAGTTGGTGTTTCAATTTCTTAGTGAAACCATCCTGATGACTTCTCTTGCCGCTATTGTATCAATACTATTAACTCGATGGCTACTGAGAGTATTTTCTGCATACATACCTGAGGGGTTGCATTTTGATCTGTTGAACCAACCGGGTCTTTTTGTTTTTATTGTTGTGCTGATACTTGTTGTAAGCCTGCTATCAGGTTTCTATCCTGCATTAATTCTATCAGGATACAAACCTGTGCTTGTTTTAAAGAATCTTGCTTATGCCAGTACAGCACAAAACCGGAAAGTTTGGATCAGGAAAACATTGACAGTTACCCAGTTTGTCATTGCACAGTTTTTTATCATCGCTACAATGGTTGTCGGAAAACAGATTCGTTATTCCTTAAACGAAGACATGGGTTTTAAAAAAGATGCAATTATAAATTTCAATGTCCCTTATAATCGCCAGCATCCGGATAAAAAACAATTTGTTTTACAGGAAAAATTGAAATCAATTCCCGGGATACAGAAATTAAGCCTCGCCGGGCCGCCTCCTGCTACCGATGGCATTGAGATATCTACAATGAAAGTGGTTAATAAAGCAGGGAAAGAGATAGAGACTTCAGTAGAAGTAAAACAAGCGGATACCAACTATTTTGATCTGTACAAAATGAAATTTTTGGCAGGTCGTAATCTCCGGCAAAGTGATACACTGAACGAATATGTAATAAATGAAACCTATGCACGTTTTCTCGGATATAAAGATCCTGCAGATATTATTGGCCATTTTATAGACCGCAGTGATAAAAAAGTGCCAATAGTTGGAGTACTGGCAGACATTCATACCAAATCATTGCACTCATCTATTCAACCACTTGCCTTTTCTAATGAAAATGAAAGTCATCCAACTTTTCATATTGCATTAATGCCGAAAGGAGAAAATACCGATACCTGGAAAAAAACGATTGCAGCAATTGGAACTGCCTGGAAAGAAGTTTATTCCGACGAAGAATTTAATTATGAATTTTTCGATGAAAGCATAGCTAAATTTTATAAAACGGAACAGGATACTGCTAACCTGCTTAACTGGAGTACAGGACTTGCGATCTTTATCAGTTGCCTGGGATTGCTTGGCCTTGTAATTTATACAACTACTCAACGCACAAAAGAAATCGGTGTAAGAAAAGTATTAGGAGCATCCGTATCGCAAATTGTTTCCTTATTATCAGGAGATTTTATAAGTCTTGTTTTATTGGCATTTGTAATTGCCGCACCGCTTGCGTGGTGGGCGATGAATAAATGGTTACAAGATTTTGCTTATAGAACAAATTTTAGCTGGTGGATCTTTGCATTAAGCGGAGCATTTATGTTCATTGTCGCATTGCTGACCCTGAGCATTCAAACAATAAGATCCGCCATTGCTAACCCTGTGAAGAGTTTGAGAACGGAATAAGTTCGTGAAACGTGAGACGTGAATCGTCAATGGAGAGATTCACTTACGTCTCACGTTTCACGACTCACGACAAAAATTAACAATTGACCCCAAAAGAAAAGTCATGTTCAAAAATTATTTCAAAACGGCTATCAGAAATTTGTTGGGGCACAAAGGCAGCTCTATTATTAATATTGCCGGCCTCGCTGTAGGTTTTGCCGCCTTCCTGTTAATATTTTTAGTGATCCAATATGAGAAAAGCTTCGACAATTTTCATAGGAACGGGAAAAATATTTACCGTGTTGTAAGGATAGGAAAGAATCCAGTCAACAGGGAATATAGAACCGGCGTGCCTTTTCCGGTAACACCCACGTTGCGTGCAGACTTCCCTCAACTCGCAAATGCCGCCGCCATTTTCGGAGCCACCGACGTGCAGGTAAATGTCACGGCTGCTGACGGTTCTATCTTAAAAAAATTTAAGGAACCGCTTGGAGTATTTCTTGTCGAACCGCAGTTCTTCCGGATGTTTGATTTTACGCTGGCAAAAGGAAATATAACAAAAGCTTTGAACGATCCGAATGCAGCTTTATTGACCAAAGACATCGCGACAAAATATTTTGGCGACTGGAATGCGGCGATTGGTAAAACGCTGGGAATTTTTGGAAATAATATAACTATAACCGGTATTTTAAATGATCCTCCTGCTAATACTGATTTCCCTCTCGGCGTCGTGTTGTCCTATGCAACGCTAACTCAAGGGGTAAACATGACCAACTGGGCGAACATCTCGGATGCAAATTGTTGCTTTGTTCAACTATCTTCCAGTTCGCAGAAAAAACAATTTGACAAATTACTCAATGATTTTGTCGATAAGCATATTAAAGCTGTTAACCCAGGTTATGATCTGGCACTCCAGCCCTTAAGTGAAATACATTATGACGCACGTTATGGAACCTTCAGCGGCCGCACCTTCGGCAAGGATCTTATTATTGCCCTGAGCCTGATCGGTCTTTTCCTGCTTGTTATTGCCTGCGTGAATTTTATTAATCTTACAACGGCCCATGCAATCAATCGTGCCCGCGAAGTTGGAGTGAGAAAAGTATTGGGTAGCAACAGGGCGCAATTAATTTTCCAGTTTCTTGGAGAAACCGGCATTACAAGTCTCGTTGCATTGATGGGGTCAGCGATCATCGTTTTTATTTGCATTCCCCTGGTGAACCACCTCCTCGATATTCATTTGTCAACATCTGTACTATACAGCGCAAGATCGATCCTGTTTGCGCTTGGAACTTTATTGGTGGTTATATTTCTTTCGGGATTTTATCCTGCATTGATTTTATCAGGATTTAATTCAGCAAAAGTCCTGAAAAGCACATTCGGCACAGATAATAAAAAGGGAATTCTTTTTAGAAGAGGATTGGTTGTATTTCAATTTGTCATTGCGCAAGCACTTATCATCGGCACATTAGTAGTAACATCCCAAATGGATTATTTCCGTAATGCCGACATGGGTTTTACCAAAAACGCTATTATCAATGCAGGCTTCCCCGGTGACAGTCTTAGTCGCACAAAAAATGATTTGTTAAGAAACGAATTATATAAAGTAGCCGGTATCGAAAACCTAAGTCTTAGTTCATTTACCCCCGCAGAGAATGACGGCTGGTACACTGATTTGCGGCTTCCTGCTAATCACAGCAATAGTCCGGACATGATCGTCAGCATGAAACCTGCAGATACGAGTTTCTTTCGTCTTTATGATCTGCCGCTGGTAGCCGGTCGCATTTATTTTCCGTCAGATACTATGCGTGAATTTGTAGTGAACGAAACCGTTGTAAAAAAATTGGGCATTCGCAATCCCCAGGAAGCAATCGGTAAACTCATCAATGTGAATGGAAGCACTTTTCCCATCGTCGGGGTTGTGAAGGATTTTCATATGAACTCGTTGCGTGATCCGATTGGTAATGTCGTGCTGACCACTATGAAAGATGCGTATGGGCTGGTGAATATTAAAATTAACCTGGCCAAGACAAAATCGATTATTGCTGCCATGGAGAGAATATGGAACAGAAATTTTCCGGATTACATGTTTGAGTATAGTTTTCTCGATCAGTCAATCGCAAATTATTACAAGCAGGAAAACCAGCTTTCACAGCTTTACAAAATATTTTCGGGCATTGCCATTTTCATTTCCTGTCTTGGATTATACGGATTGATCTCATTTATGGCTATCCGACGCAAAAAAGAAATCGGCATACGGAAAGTTCTTGGCGCACCTGTCAGGGGTATCGTAATTATGTTGTCACGGGAATTTACCGTTCTCATTGTTATTGCTTTCCTGATTGCCTCGCCCATAGCCTGGTATTTTATGCATCAGTGGTTACAACAGTATACGTATCGCATCATGATAGGGCTCTGGTTTTTTGCAGCTACTATTTTAGGTTCACTGTGTATTGCATGGCTAACTGTGGGCTACACATCAATAAAAGCAGCTATTGCTAACCCTGTGAAGAGTTTGAGAACGGAGTAAAATTGTGAATGGTCAATTGGCAATTTGACAAGGTTAAATATTCACAATTCACTATTCACAATTGACAATAAAAGAAAAGTCATGTTCAAAAATTATTTCAAAACTGCGTGGCGAAATCTAACTAAGCATAAGGCTTATAGCATCATCAATGTGCTGGGTCTTACATTGGGTATCGCCTCCTGTTTGGTAATTTTTTTGGTAGTACAATATGAATTGAGTTATGACAAATTCAATTCAAAGGCATACAGAACCTATCGTGTTACATTAAATGCAATAGGTTTCAATCCCAGCGTTTCAATGGCAGTTGCTCCTGCTTTGCGAAATGATTTTCCCGAACTTGAAGAGGTTACACAGGCATGGTATCATGAATCTGGTTTGGTAATAATAGGTGAAAAAAAATTCGAGGAGAAAAGAATTATTTTTGCAGATAAATATTTTCCTTCTGTTTTTGACTATTACTGGCTGGAAGGAAATTATAAAACTGCATTGGCAGAGCCCAATAGCATTGTGCTTACAGAATCTTATGCGCGAAAATATTTTGGCAATAAAGAAGCAATAGGTCAGCTCATCAATCTTGAAAATGAATACAATTTAAAAGTAACCGGCATTATTAAAGACCTGCCGGGCAATACTCATCTGCCATTTAATTTATTAGTATCCTTTGAAACAGTTAGAAAACAAAGGGAAGAAAAAGGAGCCATGTCTAATTTTTACTGGATAAGCAGTGGAAGTTTTGCATACATCGTTACGCCGCAGCATTATAATATCGCAAACATTCAAAACAGGATGCATGGCTTTATTGAAAAGAATTGGGGAAAGGAAATTGCCGGCGAAGCAAGGCTCCCTTTACAGCCTCTGACCGATATACATTTCGATCCGCGTTATCTTAACAATACCATCAGTTATACTACGTCCAGGGAAACATATTATGTTCTTGCAGCCATAGCAGCTCTTATCATCATCATTGCCTGTATCAATTTCATCAATCTCGCGACCGCACAGGCCGTGCGCAGAGCAAAGGAGGTAGGAGTAAGAAAAGTATTGGGATCAAGCCGTTCTCAATTAATAGCTCAATTTCTTGGTGAAACTGCATTGATGGTTGTTGTTGCTTTAATTCTTGGCTTATTTTTTACCTCGCTTTTCTTACCCCAATTGGCAAAATGGCTCGATATTAAAATCAGTATTTCCCAGCTCTCACAGCCTTCGGTAATTATTTTTATTTTGTTAGCTGCCCTGGCTGTTATATTACTTGCCGGATTATATCCTTCATTTATTCAATCAGCATTCCGACCGATTGAATCGCTAAAAAGCAAAGTCACCCTGTCTTTAAAAGGATTGTCGCTGCGAAAAAGCCTCGTGGTAATTCAGTTTGCCATTTCGCAGATCATGATCGTAGGAACACTGGTAGTTGCATATCAAATGGATTTTTTTGAAAACCGAAACCTGGGATTCAACAAGGATGCTGTTATTTCTTTTAACATCCCTGATCAGCAAAAAACTGAAATATTACGACAACAGCTATTAAGCAACCCGGGTGTTAAGCAAATCAGTTTTTCTTCCGGGGCGCCGGTATTCAATAGTAATTTTGCGCCTTTTATATCACCCGAGAACGGAATTACAAAAGATGATGTAACGGAATTAAAATTTATAGATGAACCTTATACCGACATGTTCCAAATTCAAATACTTGCCGGTAATAACATCAGGCGCAACAATAAATTGGAAAATGATACAACTTATGATGTTCTGGTTAACGAAACCATGATCCACAAGCTGGGTTTGCGGGAACCACAACAAGGAATAGGCAAACATATCAACATTGGCAATTGGCATTGCACAATTACAGGTATTGTAAAAGATTTTCAAAGTGAATCAAAACACAAGAAGATAAGACCTTGTGTGCTGATCTATCGTGCGGACAATTTTTATATGGCAAGTGTAAAATTGACTGCATCCAATATGAATAGATCCATTACATCTATTGACAAATCATGGTCTGTGTTGTTTCCGCAAAGTATCTTCAGTTATGAATTTCTCGACGATCATATTGCAGCATGGTACAGGCAGGAACAAAAAGAATATACTGCATTTAAATTATTTGCAGGCATTGCCATATTGATCGGTTGCCTGGGTTTATATGGATTAATAGCCTTTGCAGCAGCTCAGCGCACAAAGGAAGTAGGAATCAGAAAAGTATTAGGTGCTTCACTTACCGATATTGTTTTACTTTTTTCAAAAGAATTTGTGCTATTGATCGCCATCGCATTTTTGATCGCTGCACCCGTTGCATATTATTTCATGAACAACTGGCTGCAAGGGTTTGCTTATCAAATAAGCATTGGCCCAAATATTTTTGTGATCGCAATCGTATCATCATTCATTATCGCAGCGGCTACAATTGCTTACCAGGCAATTAAAGCTGCTGTTGAGAATCCTGTGAAAAGTTTGAGAACAGAATGAATTCGTGAGACGTGAAACGTGAATCGTCAATAGATAAGGTCACTCACAACTCACGTTTCACGATTCACGGCAAAAAATAAAATTGACGACAAAAGAAAAAACATGATCAAAAACTACTTCAAACTCGCATCAAGAAATATTTTTCGTAAGAAACTATACACGATCATAAATCTTACAGGCCTTGGGGTGGCAAGTGCCTTCTGCATTTTGGTCTATTGGTATGTGAAGCATGAACAATCATTTGATAAGTTTCACATCCATGCAAATCAATTATACCGGCTTGAATTCAATGATATTTTCGGAGAAAATAACGTAGAAACAAAAAAAGATTTTTGGTCTTTTCTGAATCCGGGTGCAGACGATAAAAATCTAATCGCCACGCCGGTAATTTTGGCCGCAGAGTTAAAAAAAGATTTTCCTGAAATTGAAAATACAGTCAGGATAGCAACAGGAGAGGCTGTTGTATTCGTGAATAATACAGGGTTTAAAGAAAACAGTAATGTGGCTTTTGTAGATTCCTCTTTTTTTAAAGTATTTAGCTTTCCTCTTAAAGAGGGGAATACTTCAACAGTCCTTTCATCAATTAACAATGTTGTGATCAGCGAAAAGATCGCGTCAAAATACTTTGGAAAAGAAAATGCAGTGGGAAAAACTTTACGTCTCTCCACCCTCGATAATAATTTATTTACAGTTACCGGCGTTGCAAAAGATTTTCCGGTTAATTCAAGTTTTCAATTTGATTTGTTATTTCGCCGCGAGGCAGATATTTCGTACAAGGATGATGAAAGACATGAGCTAAATAGTTTTAGCGATATTCTCATATTACAACTGAAAAAAGGAACGAATATCACGGCCTTTAACCAGGAGCTGGATGTGTTCGGGAAAAAATATTTTCAGCCAACCATACAGCAATGGGCATCTTACCCCGGAAGTAGTACTGTAAAGGCTGAAAATTTTCATATTATTCTTCGACCCTTTTCAAATGCTCATTATAGCGCAAGCAGTTCCTGGATGCATTATACAGATCTGAAAAAAATATATCAGCTCGCCGCTCTTGCAGTTATCATTCTGCTGATTGCATGCCTGAATTATATATTACTTACACTTACAAGTACGATATCACGTTCACAGGAAGTAGGTATACGAAAAACTGTTGGCGCGGAAAGGAAGCAAATCATTCTTCAATTTTTTATAGAGACGCAATTATTATCATTCATTGCTGTGATCATTGGTTTTTTACTTTCCGTTATTTGTCTTCCATTATTTAATTACTTAGCCGGGACACATCTCCAATTAATTTATTCTTCATTTAAAGACGCAGCCTTATCATTACTTATTCTCAGCTTTATCTTAGGAATTTTATCCGGAATTTATCCGGCTCTTGTTATGTCCGGCCTTAAGCCTTTAAATATGATGCGCAATTTCTCCGCTTATCGTTTAAATCCTTACCTGTCAAGGATCCTGATCGTTACGCAATTCTCTATTTGCATTATTTTAATTATCTCTTCCCTGGTTATAAGGAAACAGATCCGTTATACAAATACAAAAGACCTTGGATTCGATAAAGAAAAAATTATTTCCATTCAGAATCCTTACGATTTTAATGATAAAATAAAAACCTTTCAACTCCGCGACCGCTTGTTTCACTATGCAGCCGAAGAACCTGCCATTGACAATATAACAAGTACTTTTTTTCCATATAAAGGATTCAATATAAATAATCACGTAATCGGAAATGAAAAAGTACAAGTCCAGGATTTCAACATAGACTACAATTATTTTTCTTTTTTTAAAATACCAATAATAAAGGGAAGGAGTTTTTCACCTTCTATTGTTGAAGACAGCGCTTTTTTAAAACTCACACCTGATCAGAAAATGGAAACGGGCTCTGTTGTAAGACAATCCGTAGTGGTTAATGAAACACTTTATAAAATACTGGGAAATCCGCCCATGGATGTAATCAATCGTTCTTTAGGTGGAAAAATCATCGGAGTATGCAAAGATTATTATGCAGATGATCTTACAAAAAAAATAGCACCTGCTTATCATAGGATAGAAAAGGGGTACATAGGATATTTCTGGATCAAGATAAAAGCGGGGCAAAGCATACCATTGTTATTAAGTAAAATAAAAAACAAATGGAATGATCTGACGGCAAACCAGCCTTTCACTTATGCTTTCCTCGATGAAGAAGTTGCTAAGAGCTACGATGTTTACCTGCGCTGGATGAAAACCATTTCTATTTGCAGTTTGCTTGCTATCATTATTGCATGCATGGGCTTATTCGGTCTCTCTGGATTAACGACTGCCAACAGGATAAAGGAAATTGGCATTCGCAAAGTGCTGGGAGCTACGATCAGTGATCTTTTTTTGATGCTGAACAAAAGTACATTGGTCATTGGATTGCTTTCTTTTGTGATAGCCATGCCTATTGCCTTTTACCTGATGAATGAATGGCTACAGAATTTCGCCTATCATATACAAATTAGTTGGGGTGTATTTGCTTTCGCCGGAATTTTAAGTACGATAATGGCACTGATCGCAGTAAGCTATCACACAATTAAAACAGCCGTTTCAAACCCTGTGAAAAGCTTAAGAACGGAATGAGACGTGAAACGTGAGACGTCAGTTGGTAAATCACTCACGGTTCACGTCTCACGACAAGGCATTTAATATTAAAACAATAAAACAGAAAAAAACAATGCTAGAATTAAAAGGAATCTACAAATGGGTGAACACAGGTGTAAACCGGACCTTTATTTTAAAAGATGTTGATCTTTCCGTCAGACAAGGAGAGTTTATTTCCATCATGGGGCCATCCGGTTCCGGAAAATCAACACTGCTGAACATTATTGGTATGCTGGATGAATTCAATGAAGGCGAATATCATTTCATGCATGAATCAGTTCATAAGCTGAAAGAAAAACAACGATCCGGTTTGTATAAACAATACATCGGCTTTGTGTTCCAGGCTTATCATTTGATTGATGAATTAACCGTGTATGAAAATATTGAAACGCCGCTGATCTACCAGAATATCAAAACCCCGGAACGTAAGGCGATGGTGGCTGATATTATAGATCGTTTCCAGATCGTTGGGAAAAAAGATCTTTTTCCGACACAACTCTCCGGGGGACAGCAACAATTAGTGGGCATAGCAAGAGCACTGATCTCAAAACCAAAATTAATACTCGCAGATGAGCCTACAGGAAACCTCAATTCAAAACAGGGTGAAGAGATCATGGGCCTGTTTAAAGAATTAAATAATGAAGGAGTAACAATCATCCAGGTTACCCATTCTGAAAAAAATGCCGCTTATGGTTCAAGGATCATCAGGCTACTCGATGGAATGATTGAGAATTCATAAAATTTTAAAAAAACAAAAAACTGAACATTCTTTACAAATGCTGATTAAATAAAACTGGAAATGAAAAAGATATTTTTAAGTATAGCACCCCTCTTTTTTTGTTCATTGATCATTGCACAACAAAATAAATTGACACTGCAGCAATGCGTGGACACTGCATTAAAAAATAATTTTGATATACAGCAGAGTGGCCTTAGAATGCAAACAGCTGAAATAAATTGGAAGCAGGCAAAACTAAATCTCCTTCCGAATTTAAATGGCTTAGCCTCTCAAAGTATTAACCAGGGACGCAGTATCGATCCATTTACCAATGCCTACAACAATCAGAAATATAATTCTGCAGGCTATGGGCTAAATAGCCAGACTACTTTATTCCAGGGCCTTGCTGCACAGAATTTAATAAAAGAAAATTCTCTTAACTATCAGGCCTCAAACATGGATTGGCAGCAGGCAAAGGATAATGCCACGATCAATGTTATACTCGCCTACTTACAGGTATTGAGTAATGAGGACCTGCTAACGCAGGCACAGAACCAGGCTGATTATAGTCAAAAACAGGTAGATCGCCTCGAAGTATTGAATAAACAAGGTGCTGTTTCTCCCTCCGATCTTAGCAATTTGAGAGGACTATTGGCAAACGATCAGCTCTCTATTATCAACAGCAAAAATGCTTTGGAATCATCAAAAATAAATCTTTGTCAACTGATGAATATTCCATATGATAAGAATATAGAGCTTGAAAAAATCAATGCTGAATCTTATGCTGCTAAATATGATCAGACTTCTGAAAATATTTACCAGACAGCATTACAACAATTCGCGCAGGTCAAGGCAGTCGATCTGCGAAAACAAAGTGCGGAAAAAGCAATAAAGGTGCAAAGAGGCCAACTATTTCCGCGGTTAACCTTTAATGTAAACGCGAATACAAATTATTCCAGCGCCGCATCACAATCTATTTTTCTAAATACAACGGATGTTGCCTCCACCGATTATGTGATTATAAATGGGACGCAGACACCTGTCATTCGCAAGCAAAGTAATTTTTCTTCAGAAAAAATTTCATACAATAACCAGCTTAACAATAATCTTTACAATACGTTCAGCCTCGATCTGAGTATTCCTATTTTTAATTCTTTATATCAGCGCAATCGAATTAAATTGGCGAAGATCGATGTAAAAAATGCCGACCTGGTTGCTAAGACAACAAAAACACAATTACAGCAATCAATAGAACTGGCCTATGCAAATATGACTGCCGCGGCTGATCGCTATAAAACCTTAATAGGCCAGGTGAACGCTTACACCGAATCTTTTCGTGCTGCAGAGATCCGTTTTAACAGCGGTGTGGGCACGTCAATTGATTATGGATTGGCAAAAAATTATTTAGACCAGGCAAACATTAACCTGATCACGGCTAAATATGATTATGTATTAAGAACTAAGATCCTGGATTACTACCAGGGCAAGCAATTGTGGTAAGTATTTATAGATGATCGTTATTGAAAAGCAATTGATTTGATTGCTTTTTTCTATATGAAGATCAAAAAATTAATTTTACAGACGTCCTGTTTGCAAAGATTGAAAGAATTCTATTCTTCCATTCTTGAATTAGCCGTTGAAAGAACCAATGACAAAGAAGTATTCATAAGGATCGGCAAGAGCGAATTAATTTTTACCGAAACAAAAGAATCAAAACCTTTTTATCACTTTGCTATAAATATCCCCGCCAATAAAATAGAAGAGGCAAGGGACTGGTTAAAGAATAAAGTAAGCCTGTTATGGATGGAAGATTATAAAAGCGATATCGCTGAGTTTTCGGATTGGCACGCAAGATCAATCTATTTTTTCGACCCCGCAGGAAATATCCTGGAGCTAATTGCAAGATTCGATTTGAAGAATGAAAGAGATGAAGCTTTTTCTTCCGGGCAATTTCTTTCTATAGATGAGGTGGGCCTGGTCTTCAATCAAAACGAATTGGAATTAAAAACTTCCGGTCTTCTCAAAAATTATTCACTTTCTTATTTCAGTAAACAACCTCCGCTACCACAATTTAAAGCGCTCGGTGATGATAATGGGCTGTTCATCGTTGTACCTGCACAACGCAATTGGTTTCCTACTAATAAACCTTCTCAGATATTCCCTGTAAAAGTGATAATTGAAAACAATAATAAGCAATACCGGCTGGAACTGTGAATTCCATTATGGTCGGGTGTCTGCCTAACGTCTCTTTAAAACGACAGTTTACGACTCATCGGTAATACCCTATGCGACAGAAAAGCCGGTAGATATAATAGCCGGAATTTATTCTTCATCGCTCCTTTTAAAGCCAATTCTTGGTCGTGGCTCCTGCAGAGGATTGAATAATTGTTTCAAGACCAAAAAAATCATCTCTATATCACCACTATTCTGTATTACTTGTTTTTCTAATTGCTCTAATTTCAACAGAATGTCTTTATGAGTAAGAAGCATCTCCCGAAACTTTGTAAAAATTCTGATAATACGAATATTGACTTCAACGGCTGTATCACTGTTCAAAACACTTGACAACATGGATACTCCCTGTTCGGTAAAAGCGTACGGCATCTTTCTTGTACCGCCCCAACTTGATGTTCCATTTTGGAATATCAAGTTTTTAAATTCCTTCTGTGTCAATTGGAACATAAAATCATCAGGGAACCGTTTTGAATTTCGTCTTACTGCTTTGTTTAGATTACTGGTAGTGACATTATATAGCTCTGCCAGATCTTTATCCAGCATTACTTTTTGTCCTCTTATAAAATATATTTTACTAATAATGGCTTCATCCGGTAATACTGTTATCTTCTTCGTTTTTGCCATGATGCTTTGTTAAAAGGTGACAGTATATTCTTTTCTTCTTCTGTCCCCGATAACTCAAATGACCATTTCCATTTAAAACATGCAAAAGAGGCAAATAAATGTTATGATCTTGTTGATCGTGCTTGAACGGGACAGACATTAGTGGGTTATTATTGATAATTGTAAAATTGAAGGATGATATACTGAGGGCATTGTGAAAAACAGCAATTAAACCTGCGAAAAAACTTCTTGCCCATCTTAATTTATATTGACCATTCCTACCATGCCCACGAGGACCACCCAATTAATCGAATTCGTATTTTCGTAGAGGATAAATAAAGTAAATTACTTTGTGAAAGACATTTCAACCCAATTTTGCAATACTCAACAGGCGGCCGAAATTTTGGCAGTAACACCTTCGAGAATTCGTCAGTTAATTAATGATAAAATGATTACTGCAAAAAAAATCGGCAGGGATCATATAATTTCCAATACAGAAATAAAAAAATATATTTCTAATTCTAAGAAAGGCCGGGGAAGACCTCGAAATGTTAATAAATAAATCTTTCGTGTGCGTTAGAAATTATTATACTTGTGTGTCAATTTTTATCATTTATGATTTACAATTCTTATATCGCACCTACCGATGAAAACCCTATAACAATTATACATGGCGATGTGAGAAGTATAATAAAAAGTATTCCGACCGAATCCGTTCAATGTATAGTTACTTCTCCACCATACTGGGGTGTACGTGATTATGGTGTTCAAAATCAAATTGGCGCTGAACCAGAACTAGCTGACTATATATCTATTTTAGTTACTATTTTCTCTGAAGCAAGGAGAATTCTAAAACCTGATGGTATCTTTTGGCTTAACATTGGAAACACCTATACTTCGGGGGGAAGAAAATGGCGTCAGGATGATAGCAAAAATAAAGGGAGAGGCATGTCTTATCGTCCAGATACTCCCAAGGGCCTCAAAAAAAAGGATCTTATCGGAGTAGCATGGATGGTCGCATTAGAATGCCAAAAAAGTGGTTGGTATCTTAGAAATGACATTATTTGGAATAAACCAAATTGTCAGCCGGAAAGTGTTAAAGATCGGTTTACTGTAAGTCACGAATATCTTTTCCTGATGTCAAAATCCGAAAAATATTTTTTTAATCAGGAAGCAATTCTTGAGGAAACAAAAGATGGAACTGGCAAAAAAAATAAAAGAACAGTTTGGTCTATAAATACCGAAGCGTATTATGGAGCACACTTCGCTACTTTCCCTCCTTTATTAATCCGGCCCTGCATATTGGCAGGGTCAAAAGTCGGTGACGTAGTTTTTGACCCTTTTCTTGGCGCTGGTACAGTTTGTGCCGAAGCCAATCGCTTAGGTCGTCTGTCGTCGGGAGTCGAGTTAAACTTGGATTATGCAAAGCTTGCAAAAAGGCGCCTGCAAAGCGTACAAAAACCGTTAATTGTCCTCTAAGACATTAGGTTGAAAAGTCCATTCGGCAATAATACGACAAAGACTTTTTCTCAATCCTTTAACCTGCAGTTTTCGCTCCGTACCGCCATCAAAATATAATTGAAAATCAATTTTACCATCTGATGATATTATTGTGCAATATCCAGGTTTAGGCATTTGTTTACTGTCCGTCATCATTCTAAACTGTCCTGCTTTTGATCTTTCCAAAATTTCCTTTGGGATCTCAATAAGTTCGTATTTCCAAATTGGTGTTTTATCCAAACAACGAAGAGTAAGAATTTTGCTTGATTCTTTTAAGTGATCTAGAAACATTTGCACTAAGCCCTTTAATTGTTCTGGCTGATCTGTCCATTCTCCCTTGCCAAGTTCCATGTATTTGCTTATCCAAATAAGATTCTTTTTTATGCTTTTATCTGCCTGCGTTTTCAAGCTATATTTGATGTTATCAATTTCAATATCATGTCCTCGATTTCCGCGGGGAGCAAAGTCAGCCTCAATCTTCACCATTTTCGCGGTATTTACTAATGCGTGCTCAAACTTATCCTTAGTAAAAGGTTCATTTGAAAATGCGTGATGTATCATTAACGCATCGCCAAAGGATAAACACCAATCTTCAGTCATGAAAGTTTCATCTTTCAAAACAAATGTATGAGGACAGTTTAAAATATCTGTTACTTTCTCTACCCAAAGCAATCTATGATCGGGAAGTGATTCTATAATTTTGATAATATTTTCAAGTCTTGTTGGGTTATCTGTCATAATCGATTAAATCACAATGATAATAATAATCCCTAAGACCTTACAATCGCAATTGATATTTGTCTAACCCACAATACGCCTGCCTCCAATATCGGGCTTCTCGCGTGGCTCGCGACAAACAAGTTTTCATTGACATTAACACAACCTGAAGCAAAACGTAAGCATCGAGGTTACTATG